>Ga0222662_1000185_pt1 | contig 58136 bp, 50 predicted proteins | sample AntAcemetagen600_FD_179821 | JGI IMG/M metagenome (GOLD analysis project Ga0222662, IMG submission 179821) | Saline water microbial communities from Ace Lake, Antarctica - #600 | ecosystem: Environmental > Aquatic > Non-marine Saline and Alkaline > Saline | place: Antarctica: Ace Lake... | reverse complement strand
GAAACTCTGCGGAAACCACCGCCGAAGCCGCGAAAGAAACTGATACCGGTTCGGACAAAGTCGACTTCACCGAACAACGGCAGTCGGGCGGGGAATGAACGGTCATCGGAATCGTTCCGATCGGTTGTCGCTGGCCCGAGGTATGATCTGGCCGGTCTGGGCCCGCTTCGCCGACCACCTTCGCCCGATCGACCATCTGAGGAGTCGTTTCCTTGACTAGCATGATCCTTCCCGAAATCGCCGAATTCAAACTCGTCTCGATGGATGCCGATTCCGGCGTCTTCGCCGTGCCGGGAACCGGATACCGACTCAACCTGCAGGTTCCGGAAGGTTTCAACGCCCCGATCGGTCGGCGAATCCGAGGCCGGGTGCGGGGCCGCGCGTTGCGGATGCACCGAACTGGCGCGGGTGGCAATTTCATCGAGCCACTCGATGGACGACCCCGGATCGTGCAAGGCACGGTTCTGGCGGTCGATCCGGTCGCCGACGAAGTTCTGATGGATCTCGTGGTACCGATTCGACTGGAGATGTTCGAAGGCCAGTCGGCGAGCGAATTCGCGACCGGCGAGATGGTGAACTTCTACATGCACCCTGGCGCGACGTTCACTCCGGAGCCGGCTGAAGCCTGAAGGCTTCGCCACCGATGCTACTCCTCATCGATAACTACGATTCGTTCACCTTCAATCTCGTCCAGAGGATTGGCGAGATCGATCCGAATCTCGATGTCCACGTGGTTCGCAACGACCGCATCACGCCGGACGAAGCCGCCGCACTCGATCCCACCCACCTCGTGATTTCACCGGGACCCTGTACGCCCAAAGAAGCGGGCGTGAGCGCTGCCGTGATTGATCGGCTCCGAGGTCGCATCCCAATTCTCGGCGTCTGCTTGGGCCATCAAACCATCGGGGATCTTCATGGCATGGTCGTCAACCGGAGCAAGATTCCGGTTCATGGCAAGACGTCGCCCGTGCATCACGACAACCAAGGCGTGTTCCAGGGTCTGCCCAATCCGTTTCAGGCGACGCGATACCACTCGCTGATCATCGAACGTGAGACGGTCCCCACAGACTGGACGATCTCCGCATGGCTTGAGGACGGCATGGTGATGGGCCTCCGCCACCAAGGATCGGGACCACCCATCGAAGGCGTCCAGTTCCATCCGGAGAGTTTCCTCACGCTCGAAGGTCCGAAACTGCTCCAGAATTTCCTCTCCCTCGCGTGATCAGGCCGCGGTTCCCGCAATGCCATCGCGGGTGACCAGGAAGAGCTCCCGAGTAATCGGATACGGAAGACGCTTGTAGTCTTGATCAACCCTCGTGCGCAGCCGATCCACGAAGTGATCAGGATTGGCGGTCATGGCGACGAACATATCGCGTGAGGGCGTGGCGACCAAGAAGTCGCCGTCGAGTTCCGGCGCTAAGCGCGCATGTAATTTTCCGAGTAGGACCCGCGATGCGTCGTAACCGTCGTGCTCGCCAAGTATCGCCGCCCGTCCGCCATCTTCACTCTCGATCACTTGGATCTGGAGGTCGGGGGAATACCGCTCGAGATTGGTTCTGGCGATCTCGTCTAGTTCATCCATGCTGGTACCCCAGTGGATGACCTGCTCGACGGTGATCGAAACCGTCACCTGCGGCATGTCTAAGACGAAGACGATGACCGTACCGTTCACCCACGGAACGTGGGCAACCTGCGCCTGATCCAGTTGCTTGAAGATCGACTCGGGCTGAATCCGAGGCATGACTCGCAACTTTGCAAGCTCCCATGGGATGGGGGTGGTACCAAGCTCATCACCGTCGAAGATCTTCTCAAGGTAGTCCTCGACAATTTCGGTGCCTCGATCCGGAGAGCCCAAGACCATCCGATAGAGATTTTCCAGTCCGAGATGCCGCCCGTTGACCACCAGATCAAAAGGGCCGGTCAAGATCACATCATGATCCGGCCAATAACGGCGCAAAATCGCGAAGACTTGTTCACCGAATGCTTCGGGTTCTCGAGGAAGAGCGGCCATAGGAGCCTCCTAATTAGTCTGACCCGGCATGAGCCGGGGACGGTACTAGTCCTTGTTGCATCGGATTGATGCGTCATCGTCTGAGGTTAGGTACGCTCGTTCCGGTCGTTTGGTTTGCGCCCGCAACGCGAAGCCGTATAAGCGATTTGTTATCGGATGTAGTGCTCGTTTCAACGATCTCACGCGGATGCCTCTTCTGATGACCGACGCCTTCGACGACACCGCCCATCGCCTCCATCACTGGTGGGACCGGGGTCCCGTGGTCCCGACACGGCCACTTCTGGTCATCGGTGGCCCGTGCGTTCTTGAATCCGATGAACTGAATCACCAGATCGCCGAAACCCTGAAGGCTGCGTGTGAGGCGGCCGGCGCGACCTTCGTCTTCAAGGCGAGCTTCGACAAGGCCAATCGTTCGAGCATCGCCTCGGACCGAGGGCCCGGTCTGGAAGCAGGGCTCCGCCAGCTCGCCGAGATCCGAGCGTCCCTCGACGTTCCGGTTCTGACCGATGTCCATGAAGCCGCCCAGGCGAAGCCGGTCTCAGAGGTCGTTGACATCATTCAGGTGCCCGCATTCCTCTGCCGCCAGACGGATCTCCTGGCCGCGTGCGGCGCGACCGGGACGCCAATTGCGGTCAAGAAAGGGCAATTTCTCTCGCCCGCGGAGATGCGAAACGTCCTCGAGAAGCTTCGCGAGTCCGGATGCACTCGAATGATGGCGACCGAACGAGGAACCTTCTTCGGCTATCACCGTCTGGTGAACGATTTCGTGGGGCTCGGCGACCTGCAGGAGATCGCCGCGGAGTTCCAGGCTCCCCTTTGCTTCGATGTCACTCATTCGACCCAGTTGCCCGGAGGCGAAGGAAACATGAGCGGCGGCCGACCCGATCGAGCAGCCATGTTGGCCAGAGCGGCCGTCGCGGCCGGCGTCGAATCGGTCTTCCTCGAGACCCACCCCGATCCCCCAAAGGCCAGAAGCGACCGAGCGACCGTCCTCCCGCTCAAGGAGGCAGCCTCCCTCATTGCCTCACTTTCCCGCATTCGCGGCGTGGTTGGCGGTTGACCTCGCTTCGTGAAATCGAGCGAACCACCGGAAGTTTCGAACTAGTTTCGCCATCGAAGCGATCGAGCCGCTATCGTTGAGACAGCATGAATACGAAGTGCGACCACTGCGACAAACCGGCGGAAGTCCATGAGATCGACGCCATCAAGGGAGTCCACGTGCACCTCTGCCGCGAACACGCGGTCGAAGCCGGCTTCCAAGTGCCACAAGGCGCGCCGGTGACCGATCTACTCACCCAGTTTGCCACCATGCAACCGCCCACCCAGTCACCGAAACGAGCGGACAAACCCACGGCGTGCGGAACCTGCGGCTCGGCTTTCGCCCGATTTCGCAAGACCGGACTGCTCGGGTGCCCCGACTGCTACGAGGCCTTTGCGAAGCAGTTGGACGGCGTCATCGCACGATCACAGAACGGTGCATCCAACCACACGGGTCGCGTTCCAGACCGCTCCTCGGCGATCATCGATCTTCAGGCACTCCGACGAAGTCTGATCGAAGAACTCGATCGAGCCGTGGCGAGCGAGCAATACGAAAAAGCCGCCAGTTTGCGGGATCGAATCCACACCCTCGCGAGCGAAACAGTCGAGTGATGCCAGCCCCGCGTGCGTAAATGAACCGGGCCAGACCGCTTGACTCGTCCAACGATCGAATTCCTCAGACCCACCACACCTCGGGCGATACCCCGAACCGGAAACCGCACCGTGAAGTTGAAGCAGACCGGACCCTGGATCGAACACTCCGGCCCCGACGCCGACGTGGTGGTCTCGAGTCGGGCCCGCCTCGCCCGGAATCTCAGCGGACTCCCTTTCGTCAATCAGGCAACTGACAGCGAAAAGCGAGAAGTTCTTCAACTCGTGCAGACCCTCCCACTCGCTGGTGACCGGAGCGAGGAACTCCTCTGGATCGATTTACAACAGTCCACGCCAGAGGATCGCCGGCTGCTCTTCGAACGACATCTGGTCTCCCGCCAATTTCTGGAATCTGCCTCGCCTCGCGCCGTCGCCATTGCGGACGACGAACAGCTCAGCGTCATGGTCAACGAGGAGGACCACTTGCGGATGCAGGTGCTTCTTCCCGGCCTCGAGCTTGAGGAAGCCTGGCGGCGGGTGGTGGACTTTGATCGCCGTCTCGAGAAGAACGCCGACATCGCGGTTCATCCCCGCTGGGGCTATCTCACCGCATGCCCGACCAACGTCGGCACGGCCATTCGATTCTCGGTGATGCTCCATCTCCCCGGTCTGCGGCTCACCAACGAACTTGAACGACTGCGACGGGCATCAAACGATCTCGACCTTGCGGTTCGTGGCTTCTACGGCGAAGGCTCCGACAGCAGTGGCGATTTTTATCAAGTCAGCAACCAGCTCACGCTCGGCGTCTCAGAGACCGATCTCCTCGCGACGTTCGTCGGCGAAATCGTGCCCCGGATCGTGGCCTACGAACGTATGGCGAGGGACATCTTGGTCGAACGAAACGCCACGCTGCTTGAGGATCGTGTTCATCGCGCTCTGGGCACGTTGCGGTCGGCAAGACTCCTTGCCATCGAAGAGTCGATGAAACACCTCAGCCGAGTCCGGCTCGGCATCGCGCTTGGCCTGCTCACGGACATCCCACTGGGAACCGTGCAGCGACTGTTCCTCGAAGTCCAACCCGCGCACCTCCGACGCGTCCAACCGGACAGCACCGATGACACCGCACTCGAGCCGGTGACTGAAGACCGGCTGCTCGATGACGAGCGGACGCGTCGACGCCGTGCAGATCTGGTTCGATCGGCATTGTCAGGATGATCGGAGGGACCGCGGCTCGACTGAGCCGTTCAGGGCCCGTCTTCATGCGGGCTACCGGCACGAAACCCTAGGCGGTGTAAAGGTGGTCGCAGTCCGTCGCGAAGGCCATGTCCTTGGCGGAGAGCCCACCGGCATCATGCGTTGAGAGCGTCAACGTCACCTTGGAGTAGCGGATGAGAATGTCAGGATGATGCTGAGCCTCCTCTGCACGCGCCGCAACCCTCGCTACAAAGTCCATCGAACCAAGAAAATCGCCAAATGCGAAGGTCCGTTGAATCGATTCCCCGCTCCTCGACCAGTCGGGCCGATCCGCCAAACCGCTGGAGATCACGTCTTCTGTGAGTTTCTCGACCATGTCATTTCCATTGCCGGAAAGCCGGCGACGTCGGCCGAGAATCGGCCGGAATGCCCCAAAACGAATCCCGCACGTCGTGATGCGAGTATGACGTCACTATACCGCTTGTCATGAACTCAAACTCCTCCGAGATCCCCTTCGAAGATCGCCCGCGAACCACGCGACTGGCCCCGAGTCCAACCGGTGATCTTCATCTGGGCAACGTCCGATCGCTGCTGCTCGGCTGGGCGATCGCACGTCGAGCCGGCTGGCGGACCGTACTTCGCCACGAAGATCTCGATCAGGAGCGATCCGACGAAGTGGGATGCGAGGCCGTCGAGACCTCACTCAAGTGGCTGGGGATTGACTGGGATGGTCCTGCCCTGAGACAGTCGGACGATCTCGAGCCATATCGAAAGGCCATGAATCGCCTCGCGGAACAGCGCTTGGTTTTTTCGTCCAACCTCAGTCGCCGCGAGATTCGAGAGGCCGCCGGTGCGCCCCAAGGCGGCGGCACGGTGGTCTTCCCCGCATCCCTTCGCCCGAATGACCCGGCCGCTTTTTGCTTCAACGATCAGGAAAGTAATTACCGCCTTCTGGTCGAGCCCGGATTTGAAGCCATCAAGGACGAACTTCAGGGCGAGCGAAAATTCGACCCCTCCGAGGAGGTCGGCGACATGATCGTCTGGACAAAGACCGGCCGTCCCTCCTATCAACTCGCCGTGGTCGTCGACGATGACCGCCAAGGAGTGACGGACGTCATCCGTGGGGACGATCTTCTCTCGAGCGCGGCTCGACAGCAACGACTCCGTCGGACCCTCCACATGAAAGGGAACCTCCGATGGTGGCATCTCCCTCTGGTGCACGATGAGCATGGCAGACGACTGGCCAAGCGCGACGGTGACGCCGGCATTCTTGCCCTCCGAGATGCGGGCGTCTCCGCAGATCGGGTCATCGGCCTGATCGCCGCGTGGTCTGGGCTCATTCCGGAACCGTGCGACCTTCCAGCCTCGGCGATTCCGGATCTGACCACCGAGCCCGCGATGCGTAGACTGATTGCTCGGGAGTCCCGCACGCCGCGCTGTTTCACCCAGGAGAATGATCGATGGCTTCGCAAAAGGTGATGGTCGCCGCAGTTCGGTTTGATCGAGGCTTGCGACGATTTCTCATCGCATCCCTTCTGATGGCCAGCCCGCTCGCGGGCTGCGCTGAGCCATCCATTCCCGTCGACGGCGGCGTGGAGGAGGTTCAAATCGGTGACCGGACGTTTAAGCTCGAGCTTGCACTCTCTACGGATCGACGCCGCCAAGGGCTTGGGGACCGCGAGACACTGGCCGAAGACGAGGGCATGCTCTTTGTCTTTCCGCGGGCGGCGCAACAGCGATTCTGGATGTACGGCTGCCTCATGGACATCGATATCGCGTATCTCGATCCGATCGGCTACATCACCGCCATCCATACGATGCCCAAGGAAGCGCCTCGCGGCGTTGACGAACTCGAGATCGACTACCAGAACCGGCTCCCGGGATATCCGAGTCGATACCCCGCCCAATTCGTCATCGAACTCGTCCCCGGCATGTTCGAGACACTCGGCATTGAAGTGGGCGATCGAATCAACATCCCGGCAACCCGCCTCGAAATCCTCGGGGAGCGTTCGGAAGTTGAAGCCGAGGATGCCAGCGCCTTTCGATGAAATTCGACCCGGTCGCCCGAGCCGTCTCATAAGACGGTCCCCTCGCGAATTGATCAGGCCTGCGGCCGTTGTTCACGAGCGGAGAGCAGCCGTTCCACGTGCGCGGCGACCATCTTCGCCATCGCGTCGGCCTCAAGATTGACTCGCGAACCGACCTGCAACGCTTCAAGCGTGGTGCGTTCAAGGGTCTCAGGAATCAGCGCGATCTCGAAGCCGATGCCGCTCGACCCCGAGACATCGACGTCACGAAGAACCTGAGCCACGGTTAACGAAACCCCGTCCACCGTGATCGAGCCTCGATCAACGAGGTGTTCACGAACGCCAGCCGGCGCTGCAATCCGCACTCGCCAGTCGTTTCCATCGTCGATTTCCAGGACCTCGCCGGTTCCGTCGACATGCCCTTGGACCAGATGGCCACCGAGCAGCGTATCGAGCGTCGCGGCGCGTTCGAGATTGGCCGAGTCACCAACGGTGAGCCCTCCGAGGGTGGTCATTTCCAGCGACCGATGCACCACGTCGAATTCATGGCGACCGTCCTTCGATTCCACCACCGTGAGGCAGCATCCGTTCACGGCGATCGACGCCCCGGCCTCCGGGCGATATGACCAATCAGAGGCCTCGACGATCAATCGCCGGCCCGTGGCAGAAGGCTCGATGGCGGCGATCCTTCCTTTCGTTTCGATCAGTCCTGTGAACATGCTCGGAGCCTAGCGGCCTCCCCGAGTTGCCGCCTAATTGAGCATCCAGCGCCCCGGAATCCGCGCCGACCGGGCTGAAGGCCTCCGCACCCAGATTCGGAACCGCCCAGGGGCCTGAATCGAACCCTCTGGCGGTGCCAACGGGTGCCATTCCTGAAATCGGTGAATCCCGGAGGTGCGACCCCGGGAATGAATAAAGCCGGCAGCCTCGATACACTGTTCACTTCGCGCAGGGCACCGGCCAGGCGCGTCCGGCCAACTGGAGATACCGATGTCCGCAGCGCGTCCCAACCTTCGATTCCTCGTTCTCGCCCTTCTCATCGGCGGCCTTCCAGCCGGTCTCGGGGCGTCCGTCGCGTCCGCACAGGATCGGGACGCCGATCTCGCGGCCCGCACCGCGGAGATGGATCGCCGCTACGCCTTCGGCCCGTCACCCGCCCGCGAAATCAACTATCGAATCCGCTGGCAGAGTTCGATCAACGGCGAGATCAAACGACTCGACGTCTTTGACAACGACGTGTTCGCGATGAGCAAGCGAAATCACCTCACCCGTTTCGATCGCACTTCCGGCTCGAGAATCTGGAGCGTCACCGGTGCGGATCCCGTCGACACCGTGTGGGGTGTGACTCCAGGTGTCGCACCTCCGGGCGGCCGCCCGTTCGGCCAAAACGACGACGACAAGATCTACGTCACTTCAGACCCTTGCATCTTCGAGCTTGACTACAACTCGGGTGCGGTCGTCGGGCGACAGGATCTGGAACGAATTCCCTCCACCGAAGTTCTTGCCTTAGGGAACCACCTGGTCTTCGGCACTCGAAGCGGTCAGATCGTCTGGCACCAGTTCGTCGTCGGCCAGGCCTGGCGGGCGAACCAGTTGAAAGGGCCCGTGGTCGCCGACCCCACACTGGTCGGAACCCGCGACATTGCCTGCGCCAGCGAAGGCGGCACCCTCCTGCTGCTCGACGGCAAGTCCGCCCGAAAGCTCTGGGGCGACAATCTCTTCGACGGTGTGAAGGCCGCAGTCACCGCGGGCGGCGGAAAGGTCTTCGCGGCCAGTACTGATCAATACCTCTGGGCGTTCAATGCCCGGACCGGCGATGTTTCATGGCGGTACTTCACCGAGAGCCCGCTCGTGGACTCCCCGATCTACATCGATGACGATGGCGGACGCGTGATGCAGTGGGTGGAGACCGAAGGTCTCGTCTGCTTGGAAGCAAATCCCGACAATGCGATTGAAGGCCGAAAAGTCTGGACCATCGAAAAGGCCCGAGGAAAGGCGATTGGAATGATTCATGGCGACGTCGCCATCTGGGACGCGGATGCCCACACCCTCCGCCTTGTCAACGCCTCTCAGGGCGCCATCACCAAGACCCTCGAACTCCCGCAAATCAGCCATCTCTCCATGGAAGGTGACTCGATCTTCGCAGTCGCCGCAGATGGCCGGGTGGTCCGCCTCGATCCGATCAAGTGACCCATTTCCCGGAACGACCCGGACCGCCACCGACCGGGCGAGTCGATTTGACCACCCGCGTGACTGACGCGGACGATCGTTCCAGCGTCACGCATTCGCCTGAACCCTCATGACTGATCTCGTACCTATCCGCCGCGCGCTCATCTCCGTGAGCGACAAGAACGACCTGATCCCCTTCGCCCGCGGGCTCGTGGAACGTGGCATCGAGATCATCTCGACCGGCGGCACCCACCGTGCCCTGACCGAAGCAGGCCTCTCGCCCATTGCAGTGGACACCCTCACCGGATTCCCTGAAATGATGGATGGGCGGGTCAAGACCCTCCATCCGACCATCCATGGCGGAATTCTCGCCCGCCGGGACGTCGAATCACATGTTGATTCGATGGCCAAGCACGACATTCAGCCCATCGACATCGTCTGCGTCAACCTCTACCCCTTTGAACAAACGATTCGACAAGACGAGGTCACCACGGATGAAGCCATCGAGCAGATCGACATCGGTGGCCCCTCGATGGTCCGTTCCGCTGCGAAGAACCACGACTTCGTGACCGTGGTCACGAATCCATCACAGTACGACCGAGTCATCGGAGAACTGGATAACAACGACGGCTGCACGACGTTTGAACTCCGGCGAGATCTCGCGACCGCAGCGTTCGCCCGAACTGCCGAATACGACGCGACGATCGCGGCCTGGATGAGCGGCACCACCGCCGCTCGTTTCCCGAGCGTGCTGCGGCTCAACTTTGTCGGCCAGCAACAACTCCGATACGGGGAGAACCCGCATCAGGCTGGGGCCGTGTATCGCGATCCAGACTTCCAAGGCCCAAGTGTCACCTCTGCCAAGATGATCTCGGGAAAGCCGCTTTCGTATAACAACTTGCTTGACGCCGCCAGCGCTTTAGAGATCGTTCAGGATCTGCATGACATCGACTCCGGCCGTTTCGCGTCGGCAGTCATCAAGCACACCAATCCATGCGGTGCCGGGGTCAACGACACGTTGTCCGGCGCCTTCGATCTTGCTTACTCTGGTGATCCGCTCGCGGCATACGGGGGCATCGTCGCGTTGAGTGGCAACGTAGACCACTCGACCGCGGAGTCGATCGTCGCCGGAGGACGGTTCCTCGAAGTCGTACTGGCTCCATCCTTTGACGAAGATGCCGCCGAACTCCTTGCGGAACGATGGAAGAATTGCCGACTCCTCGCGATCGGTGCACTGGACGATCGTGGGCAGGAAGGACTCTCGCTCCGCTCGATTCCGGGCGGACTCCTCGCCCAAGAACGAGATACCCATCCATTCTCCGTGTCCGATCTCCGACAGGCGGCCGGACCAGAGGCGGATGATGACCTTCGACAGGCCGCGGGCTTGGCTTGGGCGGTCGTCAAGCTTCTGAAGTCCAATGCAATCTGCATCGCGACCCCGGAACGACTCCTCGGTGCCGGAGCCGGCCAAATGGATCGGGTGGCGGCTTGCAAGCTCGCCGTCTCCAAGGCCGGCGACCTTTCCGAAGCCCGATCACGTGGGCCAGTCATCGCCGCCAGCGACGCATTCTTCCCGTTCCCGGACGGGCCACAGATCCTCATCGACGCTGGCGTGAACTGCCTGATCCACCCCGGTGGCTCGAAGCGGGACGACGAGACCTTCGCGCTTTGCGAGAAACAGGGAATTACCTGCCTACTCACCGGCATTCGACACTTCCGACACTGATGACCTCTTCGTGGCCGGTGGGCGTGGTGCTACCATGTTCATCCGCAGCCCTTGAACTCGGGTCTGATCCTGGAGCCTCTTTCGTGACGAATTCCCCGCAACCAACGCTTGACCACCCTGACCTCCCTCGGGCCAAGGCCGCCTTTAGCGACATCCGATTTCAAGCGACCGAGTTCCGTGGAACCACGACGCTCATCGTTCCCGTCGATCGAGTGCATGATGTGCTTCGGTTCCTCCGGGACGACCCGAATTGCAGTTACGAATTCCTCTCCGACGTGACCGCCGTCGACTATCTGGACTACGTAGTCGAGACGCCCGCCCGATTCGGGGTGGTTTGGAACATTCTCAGCCAGACCAATAACCGACGACTCACCGTGAAGACCTGGATCGATCCGACCATCGACACCGAGGGCATCGTGGAAGATCCGGGGCTCCTCGTCGACAGCGTCTGCGACATCTGGGCTGGTGCCGAGTGGATGGAGCGTGAAGTGTTCGACATGTTCGGCATCCGTTTCCGCAACCATCCGGATCTCCGGCGGATCCTGCTTTGGAAGGACTACCCGGCACATCCGCTGCGGAAGGACTATCCACTTCGAGGCCGCGGCGAACGCGAGTTCTATCCGGTACTCGATCGCAACGCCCGCTGATTCGTCGGTCCAATGACCCCGACGTGGCCCGCGCGTCCCCAGAAAAAACGCCGTCGGTTCCGGAAGGGTGAGATCCGCCCTTGGAGACGATCCGCGAGGAGCGAAGAATGATGCCCGTAGCGAAGAAGTCGACTCGTCAGCCCTCCGCCGGTACGAAAGTTGTGGTGCTTGGCGGCGGCCTTATTGGCTCCGTCATCGCCAGCGACCTCGCGTCCAGTCGCGGGATGAAAGTCACCGTGGCAGATTCAAGCGCTGCGTCGTTGAAGCATTGCATCCAACGGACCAGTAAGAAGATCGACACCGTGGAAGCGGATCTCTCTGATGCCAACGACATTGCACGGGTGGTGGCCGAGGCAGACCTGGTCATCGGCGCCCTGCCCAGTGGGCTCGGATTCAACGCCCTCGAGACGGTCATTGACGTTGGTCGACACTACGTCGACATCTCCTTCATGACCGAAGGCAATCTCCATCTCTCGGAACTTGCCCGGAAGAAGCGAATCACCGCCGTCGTCGACATGGGCGTCGCGCCGGGCATGAGCAACATGCTCTGCGGGTACGGCGCGAAAAAACTCGATCGCTGTGACCGACTCGAAATTCTGGTCGGCGGCCTGCCGCGGCATCGGCACTGGCCCTGGGAATACAAGGCGAGCTGGTCGCCCAGCGATGTACTCGAGGAGTACGTCCGGCCGGTCCGAGTCGTCGAAGGCGGAAAGATCGTCTGGAAGGAAGCGTTGGCCGAACCCGAGCTCGCCGACTTTGAAGGTGTGGGTACGCTCGAGACGTTCCTCACCGACGGGCTCCGATCACTGGCCGATACCCTCGATGTCCCCGATATGGTTGAGAAGACGATGCGGTATCCAGGTCACATCGAACTGATGCGGGTCCTACGACATGCCGGGCTCTTCAGCCCCGAGCCGGTCACGCTCCCCGACGGCACGACGGTTCGCCCGCTCGATCTGACCAGCCACCTCCTCTTCCCGCAATGGAAGTTCAAGAAGGGCGAGCCTGACTGCACGGTGATGCGAATCACCGCGGAGGGCCAGCTGAGCAAAGTAGCCACCCGACTCACCTGGGACGTGGTGGACGACCTCGATGAAAAAACCGGATTCTCAAGTATGGCCCGATGCACGGCATTCCCCGCCGCGGCGATGGCCCGAATGATCGCAGACGGATCCTTCAAGCGCCGCGGCCTCTTCGCCCCCGAGCAGATCGCCAATGACAAGGGCCTGTTGGACCGGATGCTGAAGGAACTGAAGTCTCGCGGCGTCGAGTATGTTGCCCGGGTCGAGACCATCGACTGAACACGGCGAGGATCGCCGTCAATCTTGAATCAACGCTGCCGACGTGGGAATCACACCGGCATCGCTGGCCTCCGGACGAGGAAATCGCCCGGAGGAATATTCGCGCGTCACCCTTCATCGGATGACTCTTGAAGACTCGGAGGATCGAATGGAATCGATCGAACACCTGGAACTCAAACGCCTCGCAGTCGCCTGGCTGGCTCGCCTGGGATGCCGAGCGATCGCCACCGAAGTCCGCTGTCCGATCGCCAAGTATCGGGTTGATGCGGCCGGCTGGCTCGATCACGCCGATGGCAGCCTGCTCGATGCCGGGGGCCTTGAAGGCCGAAAACGCCGCGTGGATGCAACGCTCTTTGGAGGCTCGGCCCGTGGGACTGCCCGCCGTGGACCGGCCCGACCACGGACCATCGTGATCGAATGCAAGCAGAGCCGCGCTGATTTCGTCCGTGATGATCGCGATGCCGAGCGACTGAAGCGAAAACTCGAGATGCTGCAACGGACCCGAAAGAAATTCGAACGCGAGCTGATTCCTGGAAGTGAACCCCATCTTCGAGAATCGGGCTCGGCACTCTTTCCGGAGATGGAGACTTGGGACTTCGAAGCAAGCCGAACCAGTTCATATCGCCGTTGCCTCCGCGAGACCGAGCGGATCGAACGACGCCTGCACGGCGAGACTAAATTTCACACCATGCCGCGGTACCGGCTGGCAGACCATTTTTATCTCTTCACGCCGACCGGGCTTCTCAAGCCCCACGAGGTCCCTACCGGCTGGGGACTGATCGAATGCGGCCGATCAACGCTCCGCCGAGGCGCGGGCTCGTTGACCGAACTCGACGCCCTTCCGCTCGCCGAGCGGATTGCCTGCCCCTCCGCAGAGGCACCGGACGAGCGACGCCAGAGACTGCTCCGCAACATCGCGGTCGCCGCGAGCCGTTCAGTCATCGAGGAGGCGGCCCGCGCACCCGTGACGCCGACGGGGCGACTCGGCTCCCCGCCACCCCCCGATCGATCGCCGACCGCCGTCGGCATGCCGCCCCCGGGACGAGCCGATGATCAACGATCCAGCACCGCCGACGTGGGCAGTTCCGGAGGAGGTCGCTAGGATCTCCATCACTTGCCCCGGTAGCTCAGTTGGATAGAGCAGCGGACTTCTAATCCGCAGGTCGGAAGTTCGAATCTTCCCCGGGGTGTTGCGGAGCGGGAGAATCGTTCGAGGCCCGCCGCGGGAGAACCCCAGCATGGCTCAATCCACGATCTTCCAATGCGATTCCTGCGAGAACTGCGTCGAGGCCTGGGACGACGGCAACCCCTACTACATCGACTGGACCCGATGCCTCCAAGGCATACCGCGATCTCGATGCAAGGTCTACGCGTATCACCCCGCGATCCCCGACCAGCCGCTCGAAGGCAACGACGTCCCCCACCTCTGCCTCGACTGCAACCATGAGTTTCGAGTGGACACCGAACGACCACGAGAGACCTGTACGAAATGCCGAAAACGAAACATCATCGACACCTGTCGGCTCGAAGGTCGGACGTGCCCGAAGTGTCGAAGTGGTTCGTTCGAAGGTCAACCGGGCGACGTTTCCTGACCCACCAGCGAGCCTGAATAAACACCCCCGGGTCGGCGCAAGGCCGACGGCGAGGGGTGTTGGACTTCAATTGTTTCGAACCACATGCATCAGCATGCGGCCGTGAGAATCAACCGACGAATCAGGGACACAGGCCCAGGCACTCCGCCGCAGGCCCAGATCACCGCCATCGACGGAACCCGCCTCCATCCAGGCCGGCTGCAGGACCGGCGATTCCCCCGGCGGCGGACCGTGAGAACCACCGAATCAATCAGTGTTCGGTACCGTAAATGCCTCGCATTCGGGAGAAGACGGACCATGACCGACCAAGACACATCGAGGCTTCCCGACTTCTACGTGGTGGGTGCGGGACGCGCCGGAACGACGTCCGTGAGTCATTACCTGGCGCAACATCCCGCGTTGTTCGTGCCGTCTTCGAAGTCGTCCAGCTTCTTCTACGCCTGTGATCTGACGGGATCGCCGCTCGCCGCCGACGAGGCATCGATACCGGCGTGGTTTGTTCAAGATGAAGCCCACTACCGTGAGCTCTACGCACCGGCCCCGGCCGAGGCGATCTGCGGTGATATTTCTCCGGTTTATCTGGCCTCCACCCGCGTGGCGGGACGGATCGCCGCCGCGCGGCCCGATGCGAAGATCATCGCCCTCATGCGGAACCCCATTGATCGGGTCTACTCGCGATACGTCGGTCGACGGCGCGACGGTCTGGAAGCGACGTCGACGTTCGACGAACTGGTCGAACGCGAGATCGATACCGACCTGGTGCGGGAGGATGCCCACGCGACCTATCTCGCAGGCGGGATGATCGCTCATCATCTGCGCACCTATCTGGACGCATTCCCCCGCGAGAACATCCTGATTCACTTCTACGAGGAGTTTGCTCGCGATACGCAAGAAGTAATGGCGTCGATGTCGCGGTTCCTCGGCGTGGACGATGACTTCCAGTTCGACGTGCAGCGGATCCACAATCGAAGCGGAGGACGTATCCAGAACCCTGCTGTGGGCGGTCTCTGGGCGTCCAGTTTGCCGCTTCGCAAGACGCTCAGACTATGGTTGCCGCAATCGCTCCGGGATGGACTGTTCCGAAAAGTTACGGCGAAGATGGAAAAGATGCCGATCACGCCCGAAACGCAACGCCGATTGATCGAGCTCTATCGCGACGACATTCGAATGCTCGAGCGAATGACCGACCGCGACCTGTCCGAATGGTCGAGACCGCCGATTGTTTAGTCGAACCGCCTTCCCGATCGACAAGCATTCTTCGGGCCGCAACCCCCTCATTCGGAGGCCAACACCTCATTGCCACCTTTCGCTCGAGAATGAGCCCCTTTATCTTTTACTTCACTTTTTTGGTTACAACAGCGTAAGATCGAATGAGTTCTAATCCTTTGCAAGCCAGAATCACTCGTCATACGCGAAGGGTTGATCGTGATGGCCTGGATTTTGGATCACTCATTGTGGACTCTCGTGGCAACCCTTGCCCTACCGGCCTGGATGGCTACCGTCTGCGGGTCACCGCGATTCACGGGGACGTTTCCGCATGCGGGCTGGGGTACGCGCTTCGCCTTCCTCGCCTGGTGCGGCGTGTCCGCGGGCAGTTGGTGGTACCTGCCGTCGGTACTTCCATGGCTCCTCTTCCTGACCCTCGGTGTCTGGGCGCTCATCATGCTGGTAGATCTCCGCTCCCGACGCGGTGCGCACGATTCACCTCACGGCAGATTATCGATTCTGGGGGGCGTTCGAGCACTCGCTCGTCGTGACTACTACCGCCGCGGATTCGATCGGCACGGGGCATTCTTCAAAATGTCTCAGTTTGGCCAACCCACCATCTGCGTCCTCGGGCTAGAGCGAATCGGCACACTGATCAAAGGCCACTCGGAATATCTGGGGCCCAGCACGCTGCCGATCTCCAAGAGCGTGGAAGGCTCCTTTCTTCGATACATGCCGCCGGAGACCCATGCGGTCTACGGACGGCTCTTTCGTATCGCAATGTCGGGCCCTTTCGCTTCGACGCAGGCCGGTCGAGTGGCTCACCTCTGCGAAAACCACCTGCAACATTTTGCGGATCAGGCATCGAGTCCCTACCCCGCATTACAGGCGATCGCGAGACGATCACTGAACTGCCTGCTGATGGGATTCGACGCGGGCACCGCCGAGGAAAAGCGATTCGATGATCTGGCGCGGAAGTTCTCGAAGGCCGGCATCAGTCGGTCGTTGATCCAACGCGACCGAGAGACGTTGGCCGACATGCGCCGGATGCTTCTCGAAAAGCTCGATTTGAGCGCGACGGATCCCGAAAACGCGAACGACACCACCCACGAAACCTCAGTGCTGACCCGATTGCGACAGCAGGATTCGACCATGCCTGATCGAGTCTGCCTCGACAACATCATCGTCATGCATCGGATCGCGACCGGCAACGTCTCGTCACTCCTGAGTTGGCTGCTGTATCGATGGGCGACGGAGCCTTCGCTCACGGCCGAAATCCGAGCGGAAGATCCTGAAACACGCGCTTCGTCGCTGCGGCTGTTTCTGGCGGAGACGCTCCGTACCAGCCAAAGCGAATATCTCTACCGGCGCGTGGCCAAGGAGTTCGAATTCGAGGGGCATCGTTTTCCCAAGGGCTGGTTGGTGCGAGGCTGTGTGTGGGAAAGTCATCAAACGGCCGAAGGGATTGACGAGCCCGCCCAGTTTCGACTGCGACGGGCGGCGTCCAAACCCAATCGACGGCAATTCACACCACTTGGCATGGGCGCCCACGCCTGCAATGGTGGCGAGATGAACGAGTTGATCTGCCTCGCCTTCCTCAACCAGCTTCTCAACGCATCCAATGTCCGCATCTCCCGCGCCGAGCCACTGCGACGCCAGATGCGACATTGGAGTCATTGGCAGCCGAACGCCGCGATGGAGTTGAGGATCGAGGCGACCCCATGAGCGGACCACCGGTATCAGCCGAACAACACTGGCAGAAAATGGCCGACGACGGACTCCCCAGTCTTTCGAAGCCGTTGTGGCGTCGTTTCTGCGACCAGCTATACATCCGCATCTTGAGCAAATGGCTCGGCGGCCGACGATTCAAGGCGGCCTTGAAGACGGATCTGTTCGACGAAGTCGTCGGGGATGGCTTAGCGGCGTGGATGCTATCGACCAGTGACCACGTCGAGGGCATCGATCTCGTTCCGGAGATCGCGAAGCAGGCCGCAGAACATTACCCAGCGATCACCACCCATCAAGCCGACGTTCGTCGCCTAGAGGTCTATCCCACCCCCTGCTTCGATCTCGTCGTGTCCAACTCGACCCTCGATCATTTCACCGACGAATCTGATCTGCACGAGTCGCTGAAAGAGCTTGCTCGAGTGCTCTTGCCTGGCGGCCTGTTGTTCGTGACGCTGGACAACCCCCAGAACCCGATCATCTCGTTCCGTAATCGCTGCTCGTCCACCTCGTCCGAGGGGAATCACCTCATCCCCTACTTCATGGGTCATACGGTCCCCCGGCGCAAACTCGTCCAAATGTTAAAAACGGTCGGCTTGACGGTGGAGCAGTCCGATTACTCGATGCATCTACCCCGAGTGCTCTTTCTCCATGTGAGTCAGCTTTTTTCCGCGGATTCCCGACCCGGAAAGCTCATGATGAGATTGATGAATGCGTTCGAGATACTCAACAACCTACCGACCCGGCGTTGGACGGGGCATTATTCCGCGGTGCTGGCGAGGAAGCCGGACTCATGAAGAAGCCCGCCCGCAAACCGGCGTTCTTCCTGGTAGGCGGCAGTCGTTGCGGTACGACCAGTCTCCACAGTGCCTTCGTCCAGCATCCGGAAATCTTCGTACCCCGCGCAAAGTCTCCCAATTACTTCACGGCTCCAGACATGGCCGACTTTCCTGCGGCCGCCGCGATGATCGCCATGAAAGGCCACTCGATCACCGATCGAGACGAATATCTGGGGCTTTTCGCGGACGCGACCGACGATCAGTTGCCAGGCGAAGTCTCGCCCGTCTATTTGCAGTCGACCCACACGGCCGCGAGGATCGCCGAGTTCGCCCCGGAAGCCAAGATCGTGGTGATTCTCCGTAATCCAGTGGAAAGAGCCTTCGCCCACTACATCGGACGCCGCCGGGATGGCCTGGACGATCGGACCAGCTTCGAAGCGGCGATCGCTTCCGAATTGGCCGAGCGCGAACCCAAAGCGGTCGCCTTCAATCACTATCTGGCCATCGGGCGCTATGCGTTCTTCCTGAAGACCTTCTATCGCGAGTTTCCAGGGGAACAGATCAAGATCCTCTTCTTCGACGACCTGGTGCAGGATCCCGTGGCCGTGCTTCAAGATCTGTTCGGTTTTCTCGGGGTCGAGCGTCTCGGGGATCGAATTCCGCTGGACCACAAGAATCGCGGCGGCATCATCCGGAATCCACTGCTGCGAAGCGTGTGGACGCGCACTGCGTTGTTACGGGCAGGCCTTCGAAAGCATCTCCCCGAAACGGTCCGCAATCTGGCGGGCCGGGCCTTCCTGTCCGGAATTGAAAAGCCCTCGATGGATCCCGCGATTCGGCGGGATCTCATCGAGTATTTCACCGAAGAACTTCATGAGCTCAAGGCACTCTGCGAAGATCGCCTGGCGGACGGCCGCTGGCCCGCTCGATGGCAAGATGCGAACGTCCTGGATCAAAGGAAGGAGAACCCATGATTCCGTCGGAAAGATCCACCGTCGAATTTCAGGTGAATGGCCGTTCATACGAGGTCGAAGGAAGCGATGTGTTTCTGACGGCCAGCGAGTTCCTGCGCGAAAGGCTGCGGCAGACGGGCACGAAGATTGCCTGCGAGGAGGGCGACTGCGGTTCATGCACCGTCCTCATCGGGAAGCCGTCCGAGCGCGGCATGGACTATCGCCCTGTGAACTCCTGCATCCACTTCGTGTTTCAACTTGATGGCTGTGATGTGGTCACGGTCGAGGGGCTCGCGTCGGACGGACGGCTCACTCCGGTCCAGCAGGCGATGGTCGACTGCCACGGTTCACAGTGCGGATTCTGCACGCCCGGCTTCGTGATGGCCATCACCGCCACCTGCCATCGGCAAACGTGTTCTCTGGACGCTTCGCCGCCCGTCGACTGGCCGTTGGAGCTCGCCGGAAATCTCTGCCGATGCACCGGCTACTTCCCCATTCTCGAGGCGGCTCGCCGATGCGAATCGAGCGACGGCGAGACGACGAAGTGGTCGCGGGTATCGGAATCGACCCGGGAGCGATTCGGATCGCTTGGGAAGATCCCATTCGATGCGAGTGGAACTCACCGCGGCGAGCTTCGCCGCGTTCTAAGCCCCGTGACGCTGGAAGACGCGCTCCGGATCCGCGCCGACCAACCGGAGGCCCGACCAATCGCGGGCGCCACAGACCTTGGCGTGCAATGGACTAAGGCGCGAAAGGCCGCGGCGGTGTGGATCGACCTCGGCCGAATTCCGGAATTGCAAGGGGTCACGGTGCTCGAAGTCGCGGACGACGACTCCGCGGCCGAGCGGACGGACGCGCCACGCACGCAGGCGATCGAGGCGGGCGCGATGGCGACCTGGGCGGAAATACTCCAGTGCTCCCGGACCGCCCTGCCCGAGTTCGCCGAATTGCTGGAGCGGTTCGGTGGCCCTCAGATCCGCAATTCGGGCACCATCGGCGGCAACCTTGTTCATGCATCATCGGTTGCCGATTCGATTCCCCTGCTCTGCGCCATGGATGCCCGTTTGGAACTGGCATCCTCCCGGCGGCGGCGTTGGGTGGACGTCAACCGGTTCTTCACGGCGAATCGCCGAACGGTGATTCAAGACGATGAACTCCTGGTACGGGTGCGAATTCCGCTGCCCTCGCCTCGCCAGCAACTGAGGCTCTACAAGGTTAGCCGGCGTCGTGACCTCGACATCGCGACCGTCTCGGCGGCCATCCGCCTGACGGTGGAAGACGGAAGGGTCACCCAAGCGGCGATCGCCATGGGAGGCGTGGGTCCGACCGTTCGGAGACTGGAGCAGGTCGAACGATGGCTGATCGATCGCCCCTGCCGGAAGGAGACCTTCGAACACGCTGGACGGCTGGCGGTCGAGGAGGTTTCGCCGTGGTCTGATGTGCGCGGATCAGCCGAATACCGGCAACAACTCGTCGGTAGTCTCCTGACGCGTTACTTCCACGAAATGTTGTCCGACATGGAGGTCGCCGAATAGCCGGCGGATGATGCGACGATGACCCGAAACCAAGATCAATTCCAGAACGGCTTAACCGGGAAGACCATCCCGCTGGAATCAGCGATCGGCCATGTCACGGGCGCCGCCGAGTTCATCACCGACATTCCCGCACGCTCGGACGAATTGTGCGTGGGATTCGTCGGGAGCACGACGGCGAGCGGACGGATCGTCGAGATCGACGTGACGGCGGCCCGCGACTGTCCCGGCGTTGAACTGATCCTCACGGCCGCGGACCTGCCCGCCGCCCGATGTTTCGGACCATTGCAATCGGACGAACCGGTCCTCGCCGAGGAGGAAGTGCTCTTCATCGGACAGCCCGTGGCCCTGATCGCCGCCGACTGCCCGGCGACGCTGGATCGGGCGAAGAAGCTCGTGCAGATTCGGATCGAGGCCACGGAACCGACGCTGTCCGTCGAGGATGCGCTCGCTCGCCAGCGTTTTCTCGGTCCTGAACGACGTTTTCATCAAGGAGACGCCGCCGCGGCGATGGCGACGGCCCCCCACGTCCTGAAGGGCGTCTTCCACAGCGGGGGGCAGGAGCACTTCTACTTCGAGACCCAGGCGGCCCTGGCGATCCCCGGCGAAGACGGCCAGATCACGATCCACTCGTCGACGCAGGGACCGACCGAGATCCAGCGGGTGGTCGCGTTGGTGCTGGGAATCGGCATGCACCAGGTGGTGGTCACCTGCAAGCGGATGGGCGGGGCCTTCGGTGGCAAGGAGACGCAGGGAACCTCACCCGCCGTGCTCGTGGCCCTCGTCGCACGGGCCACGGGACGGGCCGCACGGATCGCCTACGGCCGCGAAGAGGACGGCGAGTCCACGGGAAAACGGCACCCCTACAGGTCCGAATGGCAGATCGGATTCGACGACGCGGGACGAATCCTCGCCTACCGGGTGACCATGCATTCCGATGGGGGCGCCGGACTCGATCTCTCCCCGTCGGTGCTCGAACGCTCGATGTTCCATGCGGATGGCGCGTACCACATCGAGCACATCGACATTCGCGGACGCCTCTGCTTCACGAATCATCCGCCCGCGACGGCGTTCCGTGGTTTCGGGGGACCCCAGGGGGTGGCGGTGATCGAGAATGCGGTGCAGGAGATGGCGATCCACCTGCGGGAATCGAATCCAACGCCTCCCACGGCCGCCGACATCCAGCGACTCAACCTGTACGGGACCGACGAACGCAATGTCACACCGTACGGCCAGGTCGTTCATGAGAACCACCTGCACGAAATCGTGGATCAGGTGCTGGAACGAAGCGACCATGACCGGCGGCTTGCGGAGATCGAACGCCGGAACGCGAACGACCCGCTCTGGCTCCGCGGCATCGCAATGGTGCCGGTCAAGTTCGGCCTGTCGTTCACTTCCAAGATGATGAACCAGGCGAACGCCCTCGTGCTGGCGTTCACCGACGGCACGGTGCAGGTGTCGACCGGCGGCACGGAGATGGGCCAGGGATTGAACACGAAGATCCGTCAGCTGGTCGCGGACGTCTTCGGCATCGCTCCCGAATCCGTGGCGATCATGACCACGTCGACGGAGAAGAACAACAACACCTCGCCGACCGCGGCATCGGCGAGCACGGATCTGAACGGCGCGGCGGCGGTGTCGGCGGCGACGACGATTCGCGCGAGAATGTCCGAATGGGCGACTCGCCGATTCGACGCGAAGACCTTCTCCGACACGCCGAGCGAGGCTGGCGATGACCGCGACCGGATCGTCTTCGAAGATGGCCACCTGTTCGACCGTCGAGATCCGTCGAACCGCATGTCGTTCCCGGATGCCTGCAGGGACGCCCGAATGGACCGGATCGATCTCGGCGCTCGGGGCTTCTTCGCCACACCCCAGATCGACTTCGATCACGAGACCGGAAAAGGCAGTCCGTTCTACTACTTCGCCCAGGGTGCCACGGTGGCCGAAGTGCGGATCGATCGTTTCACGGGCGAGTTGTCGGTACCACGTGCGGACGTGCTGATCGACGTCGGACGATCCATCAACCCCGGCATCGACCGTGGGCAGCTGATGGGTGGTTTCGTGCAGGGCATGGGCTGGGTGACGAACGAATGCCTCGTGCACGACGAGCAGGGCCGCCTGCTGACGACCGGTGCGTCGACCTACAAGATCCCGGCCGCGTCGGACGTGCCGCCGGCGTTCAACTGGGATTTCTTCTCGACTGACGATCGAGTCACCGCGATCGCGGGCAGCAAGGGGGTGGGCGAACCGCCGCTCCTGCATGCGATCGCGGTGTGGTCGGCGGCCAAGCACGCGCTCTCCGGCGCTTGCGGGTCCGCCGCACGACGACTCCATCTTCCGGCCAGCGCGGAAGCGATCAGGCACGCCCTCGGTTGAGTACCAAGGGACGGCGCCGGAGCGCTCCAGATTCCATTCGATGCCTCTGATTCAGAGACGTTCGCAACGAGGTGGTGAGATGGCGGATCGACCGAAGTCCAGAACCGCCCCCGCGTATGGCGTCGCGTGGGTCATCGGCCTCACCATCGTCGCCGCAGCGCTGATGCGGCTCCGGAGCGGCGTCGACGCCGTGTTCATCGGCGAGAGAGGACTCGTCGGCCTCCGTCGATGCTGGCGCGTGGCCGACCCGACGATCTCCAAGCCATCCCGCACCGCCTGCTTCTGTGCGCGTAAAGTTCACCGAGACCAGCGGGGATTAGAGTTCGCTCATCAACGCGAGATCGCGGTCTGCAAAATTCGGAGACACCAGGCTGCCATTGATCTCCCAATGCTTGCTGTCCTGTGCGATTCGCATGCGACTGCCCCCCGCCTGCCCTTCATCACTTGAAGCCAACCCGCCTGGATCGTCGTCAGCGAGTCAGGTTCGGTTCGGACGTCAGTCGATGTGATCTGCCTGCCTACCTGACTGACTGTCACGCTCACTCCAGAAGGCCCAGAACACCGCGGAATGCATCATGATCAACATCCCGGCAAAGGCGCAAACCCCCATCGTGGCCAGATCGACTTTCACTGACAGGCCACGAATAATCGCGGACGCCAGAACCAACACTGCGAGAATCTGGGGAAGAATCAACTTGAGCCTCGTGCCCCCTCTCTCCTTTGGCGTGGCGACGAACGTCGCCTTCAAGCCAAGCGCTGCCGAAATGGAAGCCTGCGTGAAGACCGGCCAGCTTCCAAACGCCAGCAACATCCCCGCCATCGGCATCCGCGTTTCACGATTGATGGAATCGGAAGCGAACGGCTTCGACGCGGTGGCCATCACCAACCACATGACCACCACCAGTGGCGTCGCGTGGAGGAGATAGCTGGCGTACCCATTCATCAGGACTTCCGATCCTGAATACAGGATGATCGACGTCACCACAATGCACAGGGCGACGACCGGACCGGCGAGAAAGCAGGTCAATCGCCACGTGTAACAGATGTTGGTCTTGAAATCGAACCGCGTCATCAATCGCGGATACACGTCACGAAGCAGCGACGTCACGCCGTGCGCCCATTTGTATTGCTGGATGAAGAACCCACTCAGTTCGACCGGCTCGATCCCTTTGGCCAGTGATTCCGAAACGTAGGTGGATCCCCAGCCTTCGGCATGCAGCCGAAGCGACGTGTGGAGATCCTCCGCAAGTCCGGGCTTGTATCCACCGATCGATTCGAGCGCCGAGCGACGGATCAGACAGTTGCTTCCGAACTTCTGCGGGCAGCCGCAACCATGCATCCCGTGCATGGGCGCCCCGAAGAATCCATCGTTGCGTGCTGCAGCCGCACCTGCGACGAAACTCTCGGATCCGTTGGAGTGGTCGAGCCGGACCTGGACGAAACCGATGCCCGCGTCCTCGAACGGTCCGAGCGACCGGAGAAGGTAGTTCTCCCCGGGGACATGATCGACATCGAAGATCGCGACGATGTCGCCCGACGTCCGCTCCAGGGCGTGGTTGACGTTTCCAGCCTTGTGATCCCGACTCGTCTTCCGCCGAAGGTAGCCCACATCCAACGTCGCCGCGAGTTCCATCAATTCATCGCGATCGCCATCATCGAGCAGGAAGGTTCGATGGGGATGCTGCATCGCCTTGGCCGCTCGCAAGGTCCGCTCGACGAGCGATGCCGGCTCGTCGTAGGCGGGAACAAAGACATCGACACTCAGGCCGGCCGGGGTCTCGGTCCACTCGGGACGCCTGCTCCGAGAGAAGATGTACCAGCCGAAGCACCCGCGGAGGACGAAATACAGCATCGCCCCCGCCAGAAGAAGGAGAAGCCAAGGATTCGAGAGGCGGCCCGATTCAAACCACCAGGAGATGAAGTACGCAAGTGCACCAAGCCCGGCAAGGAGCAGGACACCGGTTTCCCAACGTTGGCGATTGGTCACAGTGCCTCTCTCAGGTCGAAATCAACGGATTCTTCAATCACGTATGCGAACACTCCACTGCCACAGCATCCCGGCCAGGAGCCATCCACGTGAAAAAATCAGCCTACCGAAGAACACCAGGTGGATCAATCCAATGATGACGAACTTGGGATTCATGATGCACAACTGAAAAATCAGCGAGCAGGGAAGCCAGAGCTCGTAGAACGAGTTGTTCAACAGCGGCACGTACCGTTCTCGAGCTTCCGATGCGTCGTAGAAGACCGGCATCGCCATACCGGACCGGACCTTTCCGAATTCCAGCAGGATGTAGACCCCCGTCACCGACGCGAGTATCCAGGAATATGGAATCATCAAACCCACGAACACGCACAGCGCGGCGACCTCCACCGGGAAGAAGCACCAGAGGACCAGTCGACGGAGCGCTTCACGCGGTCGCCGACCGGCGAAGGTGACCACGTCACTCTCGAGATCACCGGACAGGTCCAGAATCTGGTGCACGACGATCCCCCTCATCCCGAAGAACAATGACCACACCAGCACTGAGACGCTGATCCCGACCGCGGTCGGCGACACGTCATCCCGGAAGAAACCGACGGCGACCAGGACGAACAGGGTCGGAACGACGTGTGCGCCGAGTGCGTCGGTGACGACGCCCGCGAATCCACGCACCTTCAGTCGGAGCGGGGGCACCGCGTAGATCGTGGGTAGCAGGTAGTTCGCCGAAAGTACCGCGATCGCCCACCAGTCACGCTCCGGCAGCAGCAACAAGACGAATCCACTGACGATGGTGACCAGACAAAGACCGGCACGCTGCCATGGTTTCATACCCGCCATCACGTTCGGCTTTCCGGCCTTCCGATCACTTTCAACGTCGAAGACGTCGTTCACGATGTGCCCGTACGAGGCGACGGATGCGATACAGACGAGAATCAGGCCGAGACTCTGGAGTGCGGAGATGAAATCCGTTCCATCGACGAGAAACGCCGCGTAGGCGACCGCAAGCAGCGGTGGAATCTTCCACGAAAACCAGTTGTCGGACCTGACGATCCGTTTGAGGGGAATCATCATCGGAGGTTCCCGCGTGCCCGGATGGTGGAGACCAGATCGCTGCAACGCACGAAGATCGAACTCTCCGACAGATACCGGTAGCGGGGACAAGGGCCGTAATCGGCGATCTGCTCGCCAAACAGTGTCTTCACAAAGTCGTACAGCTGTTGATCCAGGGCGTTCATATTCCGAATCCGCTGCCTCGTGGCATCGTCTACGACCCGCTCCGCCCGGGGAACCCGATTCTTGTTCCTGACCACGACGATCCCCAGCGGGATCCGGGAACCCGTCACCTGCTCGAAGAGGTGAAGTGATTCGTTGTATCGCTCGAGAATGCCCACGTTGATTCCTAAGGTGGAAATCAGTCGCTTCGCACGTCGGAGATCCGCGTCGGCGAGCACCCGGTCGTCTTCCGGTTCGATCCCCAGCAGGAACTTCAACTGGAGGTTGCCGTATTTCGGATCCGCCAGGTAACCGTCCAAGGTCTCGGGGCACGACCAGGCCCTTGCCGCCGTCCCCTCCAGGGTCTTCGCGGTCTCCTGAGAGTGGTAGAAATTCGAGATGTAGCATTCGACCGGATCACGGAACATCACGAAGACCTTCGCACCACTCAAGAGTCCCCAATTCGACTCTTTCATGAGGTTCTTCGTGCCCCAGACCAGTTGGTCGCCCCGAAGTGTCGCGTGGACTTCCATGCAGTCGTAGTCAGCCAGCCCTTTGGCGACCGCTTCGACGGCATCATCGTCCAAGAACGTGTACGAATCCCCGTACAAACGCTGAAGAACCCGTGAAAACGTGGTCCCCCCGGTCTTGATGCAATGCAGAAAGACGACCTTCTCGCGTTGGCGACCGGCAGCGAACGAGGATGGAAAGAGTTTCAACATGCTTGGATTCTTGCGGTTCGGTGCGGCCAGATGCCGTTTCAAAAGATCACCGAGAGAAACCGCCTAATCGAATTCGCCCGCCACGCCCCGAGAATGCTGCCGCAAGGCGCAACGAACCAGCGACGTGGTGACCACCCGGTTGGTGTCGAATGCCCTCCAGACGTCATCGGCCGAAGCATGGAATCTCCATATGTCCTGCTCGCTCTGCCACGATCCGTCATCCCGCTGAGATTCCAGGAGTGAGGCAATGGCCTTGCCAAGCACGCCCTCGTCCTCGCCGGACGCCTGCAGGGCCAGGCAGGCCAGCGCCGTTTCGTACGCATTGCCGTGCTCACCCCAGGTGCCGTCGTCCGCCTGAGAAGACACCAGAAACCGAAGGGCACGATCCCGCAACGGCTTCAGCGAAGGTTGATCCCGAATCAATTCGAGTGCCATCCATGTTCCGTAGTAGCGACTTGGATAAAAATAGGAATGCCAGTGACCATCATCGTGTTGGGACCTGCGAACCAATTCATAATCGATCGTCTTCTCCAACGCCGTGTTTCGTAACGCAAGGAAGACATTCAAGTTCACTTCCGGATGAATCTGAAGGTTGTTGGCCGGCGTCGGCTCGAACACCAGACGCGCACGCACCCGGGAAGCAAACGTGCGAAATCCGCCCTTCGGTCCCCATCGACCCAGTAACCACTCCGGTCCGTTCTTCGCCAGAACTCGCAGCCAGATTTTCCGGTGAAACGAAAACAGTCGAGTCGACGACTTGTGCAGGCCCAGCGCCCGGCAGGTACGAATCACGAACGCCGTGTCATCCGCGTCGACCAGAAACTTTTGATGTTCACGGGAAACGTATGGCGCGGGCGGCGAGTACCCCCACAGCCCGCGATACTCCTCCGACTGGAGGCGCACGATCAAAATCGACCGCTCGACCTCTGAGATTTCACGGCCGAGCGCTCTCGACAGGAAATAACCGGAAAATGCATGCCCCTTGTCGTGCGAGAAGCGGGGCGAACCATCACTCCCGAGACACTTCAAACCGTAGTTCCCCGCTCCGATCTGCGACTTCAGGAAACCGACCGCTCGCTGCTCCGACTCCGCCAAGCGGTTCGGATCGATCGCGCCCGGGGCGGTCGTCGAGTTATTGTTTTGTTCATTCATCATGTTGCCTTGGATTGATTGACCGGCGTCTCCCTCGACGATGACCCCCCGCTAGCGAAAACGACGGGCCAGACACATGATCGATTCCTGCAGCTCCGCACGGCCGACGGCTGCGCCGACACAAGTGTGCATCCCGCCCCCGAAGGCAACGTGCGGATTGGGCTGCCTTGCAAGGTCGACGCGATTGGGATTGTCGAACACCTCGGGATCATGATTCGCGGCAGCCAGCGCGAGCGTGACCCATTGCCCTTCATGCACCACTCCACTCGCGATTTCAACGTCGGCCGTCGCGACGCGGGAGCAGAATGCAGTGGTGCTGAAGTACCGCGTGAATTCCTCCACCGCGGTTCGAATGACGTCTGGCGCTCGTTGAATTCTCTCCATATCGCTTGGATTCCGAAGCAGATATTGACAGGTCTGTTCCAAAAGCGGACGCGTATTCACGTAGGCCGCCAGCGCAAACAAGATGCTGTTCGGCAGCAGCCCTTCTTCGGACAAGAGATTGTCCGCCTCGCAGCCGTCGGACAGGGCTCGGATCATGCCGGGCGGAAGTTCCCCGCGTTTTGCAAGCGATTGCCCCAGCAGCGGCTCGATCCGACGCAGGCCGCTCGCGAAGCCATCATCGTTGTGACCACCGAACGACTCGTGGAACCAATGCCAATTTTCTCTTGGCAGCCCCATCAACTCCGCCGCCACCAACGCTGGGAACGGTTCAACAAAACCTTTCTGCAGCGATTCCTGATCGCTGCAGTCGATTTTCTCGAGTAGTTCGTCGGCAATCGACCGAAACAGCTGGCGCAGGTCGGGCATCTGGCGGTTCAATTCATCTCTCATGATCGTTCGGACGTCGGCGTGATACGGCCGATCCGCGTAGTGAAACCAATGCTTCTTGTCGGACTGGCGGTCCCGCTTGATCAATTTGATGATCTTGCCAACGAATGAAAGCGGTGTGGAATCGGGTTCAAACACGCGATTGACGAATCGCTTCTCTCGAAGCGCCGTGAACACGTCGGCATGACGCGTCAATAACCAGATGCCCTCGTTCCAGTGAAGTGGGCTTTCTTGTTGAAGCCGGACGAGCATCGCGAGCTGCTCATGATCGCGCGATGGGTCCAGGTGACTCAGCGACAATGGTTCAATATCCGTCACGGCATTCTCCAGGGCGTGCGTCATCGACTTCGTGAGACTCGGGGGCGGTGATCACGGCCGGCGCGGTCGTTGAATTGCCAGATCGTTCACGCATCATGTCGCCTCCGACTGGCCGATCGGCATCGTATTCGACGACAGACTTCCATTCAGCGGAACCGCCGCGCGAAACAAGCGAGGGACGTCTGCAACTCCGCGCGGGCGACGCCGGCCGCGACACAGACATGAAGCCCGCCCCCGAATGCAAGGTGGGGATTGGGATGCCTCGCGAGGTCGATGCGATCCGGATCCTCAAAGACTTCGGGGTCGTGGTTTGCGGCCACCAGCGCGAGTCTGACCCAATCCCCCTCAGGCACCAATCCACCACCGATTTCCACGTCCGCCGTCGCGACACGGCTGGAATACGAGGTGGCACCGAAACACCGCATGAATTCCTCCACGGCAGCCGGAAGAACGCTGGGATCGCGATGAATCCTCTCCATCTCGCTCGGGTTCCGAAGCAAATATCCAACGCTTTTTTCGAGAATCGGACGCGCGTTCGCGAAGCTCGCCAGCGAAACCAAGGCGCAATTTGGCAGCAGTTCCTCCTCGGGCAAGTTGCCTGCCCTGCATCCCGCAGACAGCGCCTCGAGCATCCCGGGTCGAAGCGCTTCCGGGTTCGCGAGCGTTTCGCTCAGGAGCGACTCCATGCGATTCGTGATCTTCGAGAGATCCCCGCCGTGTACACCACCGAATGAGTCGGTGAACCAACGCCAATTTTCTCTTGGCAGCCCCATCAATTCCGCCGCTGCCATCGCCGGAAACGGTTCCACGAAACCCTTTCGCAGCGATTGCTCGTCAGTGCCGTCGATTTTCTCCAGCAGCTCATCGGCAATCGACTGAAACAGTCGCCTCAGATCTGGCATCTGCCGATTCAACTCCGCTCTCATGGTGCTTCGCACGTCGTCGTGCCGAGGGCGATCAGCGAAGAAAAACCAATCCTTGTGGTATTGATCACGATTTCGATTGATCAGCTCCCTGAGTGCTCGCACGAAGGGCCAATGCTTGCGATACGGTTTGGGCGCGCGATTGATGAGCCTCTTGTCTCGGAGCGCCGCATTCACGTCGGCATATCGCGTCAAGACCCAGGAGCCTTGGTGCCAGTAGAGGGATTCTTCGCGTTGGAGCCGGAGCAGCATCGCGAGCTGATCAGGATCCTTCGATCGGTCGAAATGCCCCAGCGTCAATGTTTCATAATCGTTCATGATGTTCTCCTGTGCGACGACGGAATTCCATTCAGCGGAACCGCCGCGCGAAACAAGCGAGGGACGTCTGCAACTCCACGCGGGCGACGGCGGCCGCGACACAGACATGACGCCCGCCCCCGAATGCAAGGTGGGGATTGGGATGCCTCGCGAGGTCGATGCGATCCGGATCTTCGAAGACTTCGGGGTCGTGGTTTGCGGCCACCAGCGCGAGCTTGACCCAATCCCCTTCAGGCACCAATCTACCACCGATTTCCACGTCCGCCGTCGCGACACGATTGGAATACGAGGTGGCACCGAAACACCGTATGAATTCCTCCACGGCAGCCGGAAGAACGCTGGGATCGCGATGAATCCTCTCCATCTCGCTCGGATTCCGAAGCAGATATCCAACGCTTTTTTCGAGAATCGGACGCGTGTTCCCGAAGCTGGCCAGGGAAAACAAGGCGCAATTCGGCAGTAGTTCCTTTTCGGACATCAGGTTGCCTGCCCTGCATCCCGCAGACAGCGCCTCCAGCATCCCGGGTCGAAGCGTTTCCGGGTTCGCGAGCGTTTCGCTCAGGAGCGACTCCATGCGATTCATGATCTTCGAGAGATCCCCGCTGTGTACACCACCGAATGATTCGGTGAACCAACGCCAATTTTCTCTTGGCAGCCCCATCAATTCCGCCGCTGCCATCGCCGGAAACGGTTCGACGAAACCCTTGCGCAGCGATTGCTCGTCAGTGCCGTCGATTTCATCCAGCAGCTCATCGGCAATCGACTGGAACAGTCGCCTCAGATCTGGCATCTGCCGATTCATCTCCGCTTTCATCGTCTTTCGCACGTCGCGGTGCCGAGGGCGATCAGCGAAGAGAAACCAATCCTTGTGGTATTGATCACGATTTCGATTGATCAGCTCCCTGAATGCTCGCAAGAAGGACCGATCCTTGCGATAGAGTTCGGGCTCGCGATTGATGAGCCTCTCGTCCCGGAGCCCTGCATTCACGTCGGCATATCGCGTCAAGACCCAGAAGCCTTGATGCAAGTAGAGGGATTCTTCGCGTTGAAGCCGGAGCAGCATCGCGAGCTGATCATGATCCTGCGATCGGTCGAAATGCTTCAGCGTCAATGTTTCATAACCGTTCACGGTGGCCTCCTGTGCACTCGGCTTCGGCTTTGCGAACCCCCGTGCCGTCGATCACGCTCTGGTAATGATCCAGGGACATTCTCGCGATGCGAGCATCGCTGAACGATGCTTCGACCGCGCGGCGTGCCGCGGTTCCCAATCTCTTTCGTAGCCCGGCATCATCCAACAGCCTTCGAATCTTCGATGCGAACGAGGCGCTGTCACCGCTTGCGGCCAGCATTCCGGTCTCGTCGTCAAGAATCAGCTCACGAATCCCCCCTTGATCGGAGCCGACGATCGCCCTGCCCGCCGCCATCGCCTCAAGGCATGAGTAGGGACAATTCTCCCAGAGACTCGGTAGCAGGAAGACGTCGCACTGGCGGATGCATGATCGCAACGATCGCATATCGAGCTTTCCAAGGTGATGGACGGAATCCTTCATCTCCTCCGAACCCAGGCCGGGGTGGAGCTCGAGCGTGAAGAATCCGTCCGGATCGCCTCCCGCGAAGAGAAAGTCGACTTCAAAGTCCTTCAGAATCGTCGTGCAGATATCGGCGCACAGATGGATGCCCTTGCGTCGTTCCAACCGACCCGCGAAGAGAATGATCGGCCGATCTTCGGCCAGTCCGAATCTGCTTCGCACATCGATGGGATCGGCCGCATCGAACAACTCGAGGTCGATCCCGTTGGGAATCACTCGAATCGGGGAATCGATTCCCAGTCTCCGCTGCGATTCCTCGGCCAGAAATCCTGAACAGGAAGTGATCGCGCTGGCGCGGCGAAGTGCCCGACCCTCGATGGAGCCGCACAGGCTCGTGTCGATGCTGCCGATGCCATGGAACGGCATGATCATCCTGGCCGGGGAGTGCAATCGCACCACCATCGGCGTCTTGCGGGCGTTGTCGAGGAAAGCACCCTCGGCACCACATTCCGGAACTTCGATGACGTCGAATTCGTGGTCGCGGCAAAGCTGTTTCAGGCCGGAACGCATCGAGGCCGCATTTCGCAGTCGATTCTTCGTCCATGACAGCGAATCGCCTCCGCAACGCATCAAGGTCCGCATGAATCGGTTCTGCAGATGAAATCGGTGCACCTGCACCCCGTCAAGTTCGGTGGTTCGAATCGGCGTCGGCTCCGAAGCGCCAGCGAGGACATGAACTTCCGCACCAAGCCTGGCCAGTGCGCGCGATTGATACCAGGTGTAGGTCCCGATACCGCCGTGACCGGTCTCCGGCGGCAACTCATGGGAAAGCAGGGCGATCTTCATCGTGAAACTCGCCCTCGTCCCAGGCGACGCAGGAACTTTCCTCGAAGTTTCCTCAGGGCGACGCCTCCCGTTCGCATCGGATCGCCGATTGCCGCCCGCACGCCGGCGACCGGCGGACGAACACGATTCCCCCCGGGGCCGGCGTCTTCTGCCGCGATCATCGCCTGGGTGATTTCGCAGAGCGAAGACGCGTCCTCCAGCGAAAACGGACGTTTCGATATCGCGGGGTTGAGCCATTCAAGGTTCTCCGGGACCTCCCGGGATCGGACGGCGCCGGCATCGACGAGTGCGGCGCGGACCGCGAGTTGCGCTTCAACCACCGTCTGGGGATCGCATCGTTCACGAATCGAGACACTGGCCGCCTCGCCCATCTCCTCGAGGCGCTGCGAAGAACAACTCAAGGCGCGAGTAAGCGCATCGGCGATCGCACTCGCGCTCGAAGCAATCCACCCCGTTCGTTCGTCCTCGATCATCTCCGCCATCCCGCCGGTCGAAGTCGCGATGACGGGCAGACCTGAACTCATCGCTTCGATGCAGGTATTGGGGAAATTCTCCCACCGGGAGGGCACGACCGCGATTCTCGCCCGGGCGAGGAACCCAGGGATCGCCGACCGCGGATGCGCTCCCTGCAATCGAAACCGCGACCTCAAATGCTTCGGGATCATTCCGTTGACGACCGCCCGGCCGCTTCGTCGTCCGTGTCCCAACACGTTTTCGCCGACGAAATCGAACGTGACTTCAGGGTTGGACTCCGCGACGGAAACTGCGGCATCGATCCATTCCAGAACGCCCTTCCGGGGCTCCAGACGACCGACGTAGCAGATCGTGCCACCGCTCCAGACCCTGCGGTCGCGATCAAGTTTCGCCAGACCGATGCTGGGATAGGGAATGACGTCGATCGAGTCCGACGGCAACCCGTAGTGCGTTCGAACCCCCCTTGCCAGATACCGGCTGGGACACAGGAGGCCGTCCGCCGCCCGGATGCTGTACTCCTCGAGCCGTGATGCCGCGACCACTGATGGACTATCGGCCCGCCATGAATTGTTCTGGGCGATCATCGCGGTCGGTGAATGCAGGTGAACGATTGTTGGTGGTTGCCGAACGGGCCCCAGACCCAGCGTGCGACGCAACTGGAAGTAATACAAGGGAGCCTCGTACTCCTGGGCCTCGATGACGTCGATGCCCTCTTCCTGAACCAGGCGCTCGGCCAGGATCGCGGCCGACCATGCGAAGCTCTGGGGATGGAAAATCGAACGAAACAACCTCGATTCGATTCCCTTCGGCAATGCGGGATGCGGTTTCGGACCCAGCAACGCCGTCCAGTCGTCGAACGCGACTCGATGGACGATCAGTCGTCCCCCGCACATTTCTTCGTACGCTCGTTCCGCTTCTTCGCACCGCTGGCTGATCACATGGACGGTCTCGCCATGCTCAGCCAACAAACGAGACATGTTCGCCGCGTAGGTCCCGATGCCACCTCCCGGCGCGGGTGGAAACTCGCGACAGATGATTAGGTGCTTCATTGGGGTTCGGCTACTTCGAAGAAGTCAGATTCAGGGCCGAGGAACTGATCGGCAAGCCAAGGTTCGCATGACACGAATGCATCGACGTGCAAACCGAGATCCCGCCTCCCGGATCCACGACACCAAACGTCACCATACCCACCACACTTCCAGATTCCAAAACAATCATCGGACCGCCGAACAGAGGAAGCCACTGGCGCTGCAACCATCCCAACCAAGACCAATACATCGCTGGCCGTCGGCGGAGAGGTCATACGCACTCGAAAGGCTCGCGTCACAACCGAAACGACCAAGACGTCCGAAAATCGTCCGGACACCGGCCCCGTATCGGCCCGCAGAATTGTCCGGACCACTTGAAATGTCACCGATCATAAAACGGTCATTAATCCTCGCCGCAATCGCATCACGCTCGCCAATATGCGTGACGCCGTCAAGGGTCCAGATAAATGCTCCGGCGTTGTTCTCGCCGACCACCACGGTTCCATCGCCCAAGACGCCGTTGGCCAACCCGAAAGAGATTCGTTCAAAGCAGACGCGGTCATCACCCGCGAATGCGGTGCTGACCGGGAGGCTCAACAGAAGTAATGAAACCGATCGAGTGATCTTTGTGTTCATCGCACCGAAGATAAAGCACCACGCCCGCATCTTCACAAAGAAACCTGCTCGATCGACTTAGAATTCGGATGGTTCAAGACTGCTCGTCTCAGATTCACGACGTCCGGCTCACAATTCTTCTGCGGGGGAGGACTCGTCGCCGTCCTTCGATGCTGGCGGCGTGGCCGACCCGACGATCTCCAGGCCATCCCGCACCGCCTGCGCCGCCACCACACCCTCGGTAGTCACCGCCGAATCCGCACAGTAGAGCCTCTTGAGATTGGGTAGTGCGGCAAGCCGGAGGATGCCGGCATCGGTGATACTGGTCGCGTAGAGGTTCAATACCTCCAGCTTCTCCAGTTTCAGAATTGAATCGACGCCTCCGTCCCCGATCGCCGTCTGAGACAGGCGGAGCGATCGCAATTGATCAAAACCGTCGAGCCCAATAAGTCCGGCATCCGTGAGGTCGGTCCGGGTGAAATTCGCCCACGCCAGCACTGGTTGGAGACCGTTCATCAACGCAAGATCGTCGTCTGCGAACTTTGGCGAAACCAAGCTTGCATTGATCTCCCACTCTTTGCTGTCCTGCGCAATTCGCATGACCAAAACGCCGCGATCTCGAAGCGCGTCGACGGCGGGGGCGATCGCCGCGGCCATTCGATCAGCCGCCGCCTTGGCCGCGTCGGCAGCCTTTGCCGCCTCAGTGGTGGTGCTCGTTTCCTCCGGAACAGATGAGTCCGGGATCTGAACTTCAGTGTTATCAGCAGGCTCGATGTCCTGGGTAATCCAAGTACGAATCGTTGCAATTTCTGCTGCGGTGAGACGGTTTCCGTCTGGTGGCATCTGATCAATATGCCCTTCGGGAAGTTCGATCCGCTCGACCAAGAGGCTGTGATCGGGATCCCCAGGAAGCACCGTCCACCACTTTTCCTCTCCGTTAAAAATCACTGAGTAGCTATCGAGACGAAGATCTGCCTTGTCCTTGTCGGCACCGTGGCACTCCACGCAATGGGCTTCGAAGATCGGAAGCACATCCTGCTGGAACGAGACCTTCGCCGTCGTCGCCCCCGTATCACTGACCGGCGCCTCTGTTTCGGTATTGCGCTCGGCAGCTGGAGCCGGGACCGCCACCGGAAAGAGAACCTTGGTGAGATATCCTTTTCCATAGACCATCTCGCCGCCGAAGTGCGCACCAGTTCCCACCACGATCGCACAGACGATCAATCCCCATCGGTACCCGTTGAAAGCCGTGATCCGAACACCGGTTCGTCCTACCAAGCCGGTCACGAAGACCAGTGAAAGACCACCCGCACCGATGATGCCGAGCCAGCGGTGGAGAAACAAAGTGGTGCCTTGCGACGCACCTTCGAAGTCTGCATTCAGCCAACCAAAGAAGGCGGCGAAAATCGCCGTCACCGCGGCGATGCCCGTGGCGGTGATCGCGAATGGAGAGGCGTCCCGTTTTCGCCGAATGATGTTGATCAGTTCGACCACTGCCGCGGTGAGGGCCAGGGCAATGGGAAAGTGAACGGTGAGCGGATGGAGTCGACCGAGAAATCTCCACCATCGATCATCACTCCCATCGACCTCGGCGAGCGACAGACTCCCGGCGAGTGGTTCGAGGAGATCGACGAACGAGGCGATTTGAAGATCAAGCACGAGTGGAACTCCGGAGTCGAAGGAGGCTTGAGGATACCCTGATTGACGGAAAATTCGAGTACGCCAAGGGTCTGACGAAGTCCTCAAGGCGTTTTGAACCGACTCGAAAGCAGCACGCCACCCCCGGTACGGGTAGCCTCCGGACGATCCATCCCCCCTCGAACGAAAATGGAACGGCATCGAATGAAATACATCGTCCGAAGCCTCGATGGCCGCGAGTACGGCCCCTTTACGAGCGATCAGCTTCGAACTCTTAGGGCGGAAGAGCGGCTCGGACCAGGGGATTTTGTCCGCCGCGAGACCGGAAAGACCTGGAGCCCGTTCGAAAAAATCCCGGGATTGGGTAGTGCCGGTGATGCGGCCGCCGAATTCCGGGCGGACGCACCCGAGGCCGGCCCTGCCGGGCCACCCAGTCGGGGCGAGGAATTGGAGAACCCCGCCGAATCGGACATCGATGATCCGTTTAATTCACCCGCTGATCTCCCGATTGACGAGGTCGAAACCGAGCCATCGGAGGAAGCGTCAGTCCCGCTCAAGCGCCCCTCGACCTCCCCGATCGAACTCGACATCGCTCGAGCATCGGCCTCTGCTGACACGTTGGTTCAGCACGGAATCTTGGTGAGTCGACTCCCCGACGAGACCGACGTCTTCACCCTCCATCAGTCCTTCTTAGACGTCGCCCGGCACTCCATTCTCGCCGCGTTTCTGGGCCGTCGCGGCGTCTTGGTCTGCACGTCCCGCCGAGTCGCGGTCGTCCTACCATCGGTATCGACGAAGACCATTCGAATCGCTTACCCCGGACAGAGCCGATCGATCGGACTGGAACGGCGAACGAGTCTGGTTCGGTTGATCTTCGGACTCATGCTCATCTTGAACGCCTTTGTCTCCTTCCTCGGATCGAGCCTGATCGGCGGTCTCGCCGCCGCGGTTGATGCCGCTGGAGGGCTTGGCATCGCGGAAGCGACCGGCGCCCTCGGATTGAGCATCGCCGCCCTCTTCGCGGTCGCAGGCGCTTTCCTTCTCATCACTTCGACGGCAAAAGCGCTGGTAATCGACGCCGGTGATCCAGTCGTGTTCCCCTGCGGTCGCGCGACCGCGTGGCATTTGGGACGCATTGATGAAGCGCATCACGCATCAGTTGAAGCAACCGCGGGTCACTCGTCCATCGGTGGGGATTAGCTGCAACCTGATCGGGTTCAGAATCTAACCACGCTCATTCAGACTTCGAATTCGTCGCCCACTTCGATGTGCTCTTCCTCATCCAATCGATCCTGCTCTCTGATCTCCGCCCCGGTGAGTTGCCATCCATCAGGCCCGTCGATGACGTCCCAATCGGCGAAATACTCATTCGTCCGCTGATGGCTGTGCCCCCAGTGGCTCACGACGCCGTCGACCTGCCAGCGGCAGGCAACGGTGAATGCGGGGCGTGTGACACCGTCTTGCCCTGCCTGCATCACGATGTCTCCGACCTCGATCTCGATCGGTCGAACCTCCGTGACCCTTGCCACCGCACCCCCCTCCTCCTGCATGACCAGCCCCCGGAAGATGGTTCGATAGAGCGTCTCGAGGAAGGGACCATCCACACTTCGATCGAGCGCATCGTAGATATCACTCTCCTCCACGTAGTCGAAGGCTCGATACACGTTGGCATGCAGCGGACGGAAAATCGCCTCCGCTTCCGTCTTGTCTGGCGGACGTAATCCACCGCCCATTGCGACCGTGCCGATATCTCCAACGAGCACCGCGACGCCGACGATCAGCAAGACGCCCTCAATTCCAGCCGCGGCCACGACCGGAATCGCCGAGCCTCTCGATCGACCGATCACGATCCCCAAGATGACGACCACGCCGCCCGCCAGGAACAAGCCGATCGCAAGGACTGGCACCTGGCTCCCCGGCTCGACCACGGAGACTGGAATGTCCAACAGACGGGCATCGATCGACTCTCCGAGCGCTGTCCAAGTAAGCCCGGGCTCGTCAACGGTGAAGAGCAACGGGCTTCGAACGCCTTCGGCATCCAATTCCGCCGCCAGGTCAAGCGGGGGCGGATTGACAAGATCAGTCAGGATGTCGGGCGGAAAGGTGGTCCATGCGATCTCCACCTTGGTGGGCATGGAAGACACGGGATAAACCAACTTGAATCGAATCTTGCGGAGGCCCTGCTCACCCGAGATCGGAAAGAGGGGAAGCAACGCGAGATCGGGATCATTGATCTGAAGCTCCTGCACCTCTGGAAGCACGCTCTGATCGTCGATCCGCACCGGGTGCGATTGCTCAAAAAATTCTGTCAGTTCGGGTTGAAGTGCGGGCCATTCAACACTGGAGATTCGAGCCGGCTCCTCCCTGGGAAAATCCACGAGATAGTCCAAGAAGACGAGGTTCATCTCCAACTGCAAGACCACTGCTTCCGCATCGATGAAAATGCGGATATCAACATGCGGACCGTCCTGTGGATGCAATTCCTCGCCGAAGAGGGTCGGAGACGCCCCGCCGAGGACGATCCCCCACGCCAAGAGAAGACGGAGACGAAAATTCAGGATGCAGGTGCAGAATCTCATATCTTTAATTCTATGCAGGGGCGGCCCCGGTCGCGGTCTGCAACCTGAACCGACTTCAACCGTTGGGTAGGTTCTAGGGCTCACCGGCGACCCAGTCTTAAGACTCTCAGTGCCGATCCGCAGTCGAATAACGACCTGATGAATCAGTCCGACCTATGCTCTTCTTTCCTTTTCCTCCCCCCACGATGGCGGGGACCCTCTCGATCCAGGAACCCAAGAATCGTGAACCAACCGACCCCCTGCCGGCTCTTCCATTTCGCGTCCGTCCTGCTTTCGGTCGGACTCACCGCGAACGCCTTCAGTTCCACCACGCTCGCGGCGATCGAGGACGAAGATCGCATTCGGGCTGCCATGAACGCGGCGCCGGCTGAGGAAATCATCTTCAACGACCACATCACGGTGCTCTCCAGCCCCTGGATGGGCGGCAGGCTTCCAGGTACCCCGGGCATGGAATACGCCCGTGACTACGTGGTCTACTGGTACAAGCAGGCTGGCCTGCAGCCAGGCATGATCGATCCGGACACCGGCGAGCGAAGTTGGAAGCAGCCGTTTCGCCTCGGCGCGTCGACAGAATTCCGTGACCAAGAACTTGTGGTAGATGGGAAGAACGGCGAAGTCGTCTTTGAACTGGGCAAGGACTTCGAACTCACGAGCCTCGGTACCGATGGCCCCATGAATGGTGAAATGGTCTTTATCGGCTATTCCATCGACAATGGAAACGACGACTATCAGTCCTTCGAAGAGGACACCGACCTGACCGGGAAGATCGCCGTGATGCTGCGATTCGAACCCATGAATGAAGACGGCGACAGCCTCTGGAACGAGACTCGTTGGTCACGAAAATCAACCTTCGCAAGCAAGTTCAATGCCGTCAAGAAACGCAACCCCGCCGGCGTCATTCTGATCAACCCACCCGGAGCGAACGATCCGCGAAGCAACGCGTTGATGAAGGGCACCTCCAGCGTCATCGAAGACATTCCTGTTTTCATGATGACCCCAGATGCCGGCGAAAAACTCGCGGCCGCGTGCGACCCCGACGGCCGCAGCCTCCTCGAACTCCGAAAAGCCTCCGATGCTGGGACCACCATCGTTCCCTTCGGTGGTTCGGTCGTCGCTGGTGGCGTGATTGAAGAAATTCCCAGTTACGCAGAGAACGTCTTGGGCGTCCTTCCCGGCCGAGGGGCCCTCAAGGATGAATTCGTCATCATCGGCGGCCATCTCGATCACCTTGGCATGGGTGAATTTGGGTCCCGTCGCGGCTCCGGAAATCTTCATCCGGGTGCCGATGACAATGCCTCCGGGGTCGCCGCCCTGATGATGCTTGGCGAAAGCCTGCGAAAGGCTTACGACGAACTCCCCGAGGACCAGCCGCTTCGCTCGATCATGTTCGCCGCGTTCGATGCCGAAGAGAGCGGACTCAACGGTTCAAGGTTCTACGCCGACAACCCTCCTCATGGAATTGACGACGTCGCTCTGATGATCAACTTCGACATGATCGGTCGCGTCAACGAGCAAGGCCTCAGCGTGACCGGCGTCGATACCGGAGAAGGTATGCGGGAATGGGCCCAGCCCTTCCTCGACGACTCTGGCCTAGAGATCGTGCTCGCGGAGGGAATGCGCGGTGGCGGAAGCGACCATGCCAGTTTCTACCGGAAGGGCATTCCGATTCTCTTCGCGATTTGCGCTGACTTCCACGACGACTATCACACCCCCGATGACACCCCGGACAAGATCTACCGAACCTCTGGCGTCAAGACCGTCAAGCTCTTCCACGAGCTTGCGCTGGATGCGGCCAAGCAGCCGGAGAAGTTCGTCTTCGCGTCCCCGAACGAAGGTGGCGGCTCAGCTCGGGCTCCGGGCCCCGCACGGCCCCGCGCCCTCCGAGTTCGACTGGGTATCAGAAGTCGACAGCTGCCGGACGGCGCCGGCCTTGAAGTGGTCAACGTGATGGAAAATTCCACCGCCGACAAGGGTGGGCTTCGAGAAGGCGACGTGATTAAGAAATGGGACAAGAATCCGCTCAAGACTCGCGCCGAACTCGTCAGCCGTCTCGCCGAACTCAAGCCTGACGACGAAGTGCAGGTCATCGTCGAACGCGACGGCGAACAGAAAGTTGTCTTCCTGAAAATGCTCGCACCCGAGTGAGTGAGCCGCTCGAAGATTGGATCAAGAAACCGCCGCCCCCTCTCGGGGCGGCGGTTATTCAATCACTACTTCGCCGTTCATCACCCTCACTGCGAGCGCGGGCTTGATCTGGAGGAAACGACGCCGCGGTTCGAGCGATCGCCTCACCGCCGAATCGGCCTCGTATCGCATCTGTCGCCGCATCCAGACGGCGATTCCGAGCATCTTCCTCATCGCCGGCCGAAAACAGGTTGGGCACCGCGTCCTCGAATCGCTCCGCAGACATCCCGACCAGCCGGACCGGACGAAAACTCCACTCCCGAAAAAGCGCCCGTGCAGTCTTCCAAAGGACATCTGTCCGATCGGTCGGATCATCTAGAGTCTTCGATCTCGTATTGGTCACAAACTCGCCATCACGGATCTTGACCACGATCGATTTCGCATGCCGGTTTCTGCGACGTAATCTGGCAGCCACCCGTTCGACATGACGAAGCAAGACCGCCTCGACCTCTTGTGGATCAGAAAGATCAACACCGAAAGTCTGCTCGTGCCCAACGGACTTCGCCGTTCGGTCTCCGACCACTGGCCGTTCATCACGCCCATGCGAGAGATCATGGAATCGAGCGGCAGCAGCACCGAAACTCGCGACCAGAGATTCCGCCGACCACTTCTGGAGATCGCCAAAGGTCCGGACACCCCGTGCTTCGAAGCGAGCCTCACTCTTCGGACCGATTCCCCACATCCGGCCGATTGGAAGTGATGCGAGCCGTCCGGCAAGCCCCGCTTCGTCGAAGATCGTCAGCCCATCTGGCTTCTCAAGGTCGGATGCGATCTTGGCGACGAACTTACAGGGCGCCACGCCCACGCTCGCATTCAGGCCGAGTTCGTCTTTGATGGTTTGCTTCAGCCTCGCCGCGATGGCCGGCCCGTCGCCAAGCAGGCGAAGGGAACCGGTGACATCAACGAACGCCTCATCAATCGAGAGCGGCTCGACCAAGGGAGACGCGGTCTCGAGGATTTCCATGATCCGCGTCGAATCAGCTTCGTACCTCGCAAAGGACGGAGAAACCACGACCGCGGACGGGCACCGTCGAACCGCCTCGGCCATCGGCATCGCGGAACGGCAACCAAATCGCCTGGCCTCGTAGCTCGCCGCCGCCACCACGCCGCGGCCACCTCGGCCACCAACCAGTACCGGGCGCCCCCGCAATGCCGGATCATCACGTTGTTCCACCGACGCGAAGAAAGCGTCCATGTCCACGTGAAGGATGGTTCGAGAAAGGGCCATATCGTGCGAGACCGCGGGGATACCGATGAGTCCATGTTTCTGTGTGACGAAAAGAATTGGCCAACCGCGTCACGAAAGTTCAGGAACCGCCCGACGACTTTACCGAGGGGTTCACGAAAATTCGGCCAATCGATTCCGACTCCGCCTTGGAGATCTCATCGACCGACTGGAGTTGTGCGAGAAGTTCGCTCCATCGTTTGCTGGTCATCCATCCAAGCCCATTGGATTTCGTAGCTTCGGATTCGACAAAACCTCGGAGCTTTGCGGCCGACAGTTTGAGAACGGCCGGCTTCAGATCAGGATTCAGGGTGCCGATCACGCTGTTAATGGGCTCAGGGTCGGCTAGGTAGGACTCCCACCCAGCTCGTACCGCCGCGGTGAATCTCGCGACCAGCTCAGGTTCCGATGCGAGCAGTACATCATTCACCGCGACCACGCCGTCGTATGGGTTGTAGCCAGTCGCTCCAACCAGATAGACCCGGGACATCACGCCATCGACCTCGAGTTGTATGGGCTCCGCCGTCGCGAACGCCTGCATCGCCTGCACCTTGCCGTCCACAAAAGGCGCATTGGAACCTGCGTACGGAACGAAGGACAACTTCGAACCGTCGTAGATGCTATTCAACCAACGAATAAAGACCAGTCCGTCTTGCGCCATTACCTTCGCGTCGCTCTCCCAGAGTTCTTTAAGCGTTTTGAATGGAGAGTCTCGCTTGACGACAACCGCTCGCGGCGCCATCTGAAAACTCGCAAAAACCGCCGTGGCCTTGCCGCCGCGGGCGCGAATGGTCACCAGCTGCGGCGCAGAAACGACCGCGAAGTCAACTCGACCGCTGGCGACAAGCTGGGGCGCCGGCACGTCGGCGCCACCCTTAATCAGCTGAATGTCGAATCCTGCTTTCTCGAAGATCCCCCGTTCCTTTGCGGCATAGAACCCGCCGAATTCCGGCTCCGGGAACCAGTTCAACTGCACGGTGAGGGTGCGAAGACCAGCCTCTTTCTTTGCCGACTCAGAGTCGGTGCATCCGGAGATAAAAACCGAACTGAGCATCATTGAAACGAGCACGGTCCCGATATGACGCAGCGTGATTTTGCGAGCCATTGGATTCCTCGGAGAGACTTGGAAACTCCCACGAGTATCGTCGAATCCGAATCACCGTGCCGATTCATGCCATCGGCCGAGCAAAAGCCAGCCCACGAGGTTTACGAATCCGAACAGTGCGAATCCGAGCATGGCGGCAAGGGCCACGGCAGCAAAGACCGTTGACGTCTGATTCTGCTTGAGGGCGCTGGTGATGATCGCTCCCAACGGAGCCCGATCACCACCGAAAGCACCGACGAATTCGCCGACGATGGCCCCGATCACCGCGAGGCCCGCGGCAATTCGTAGACCCGTAAAAACGCTAGGAAGGGACCATGGGAGGCCGAGTGACCACCACGTCCGAATCCGCCCCGCGCGATGAATTTTGAACATCTCGGCAAGTCCGGCGTCGACCGATTGAAGGCCATCGAGCGTTCCGGCAATTACCGGGAAGATTGAGACGATGCAGGCAGCGGCGATCACACTGGGCAAGCCGTATCCGAACCAGATGACCAGCATGGGCGCGATGGCGACCAGTGGAACCATCTGCAGCAGGAGGGTCAGTGGATAGACACCCCGGCGAGCCAAAGGAACGAGTGACAGCATACTCCCGGAGACAATTCCAATGACCGCGCTCAAGCCGAATCCGACGAGCGTCGCCGTCGCGGTCCTTCCGGTCGCAGCGATCAATCGAGGCCACTGCTCATACATCTTCTGGAGCACGCTCCATGGCGTGGGGAGAAGAAACTCAGGTATGGAAAACAGCACCACGGCAAGGTGCCAGAGCGACAGGAGAATCAGGACCACCACGGCCGGCGGCCAGATCGAACGGAGAATAATCCGTGGATATCTCACGCGGCGTCTCCCATTCCCGCGAGCAGCACTTCATAGATCTCCGATTGGAGGCGGCCAAACTCCTCACGCCCTCGGAGCGCCGCATTCCGTTCCCCGAATGGGATTTCAAAACGTTTAATAATCCGCGCGGGCCGGGGTGATAAGACCATGACTTCGTCGGCGAGAAAGATCGCCTCGGCGATTGAATGGGTGACCAACAAGACGGTGATCGATTGCTCTCGAACCAGCGCTGCGACCTCCTCATCCAGGCGAAGTCGAGTCACTTCATCCAACGCCGCGAAAGGCTCGTCGAGCAGGAGAAGGTTTGGATCAGCGATAAATGCCCTCGCGACCGCGGCTCGCATCCGCATGCCTCCGGACAACGCGGCCGGCAGAAAATCCGCGGCATCACTGAGGCCGACCATCTTGAGTCGGCGATCGGCTTCGCGGCGACAGATCTCCGATGAGGCGTGAGCGAGTTCGAGAGGCAACGCGACATTCCGCCGCACGTTTCGCCACGGCAGGAGTCGTGGCTCTTGGAAACAGAACCCAATCCGCGGTGACGGCTCAATCTCAATCGAACCGGCCGTCGGCAATTCGACGCCTCCGATTAATCGGAGGAGCGTACTTTTCCCGCATCCGGTCGGACCAAGCAATGCGGTCACCCGCCCCGGCGCGAGATCAAGGTCCATCCTTGCGACCGCTTCGACGCCTCCAGGGAATATCTTTTCAACTTCGCGAAGTCGCACGTGAACATTGGTCATTCCGTATCAGTCCCTTCCGACGCGGCTTTTAGGATCGGCTCATCAGGAAGCCGGAGAAGGCGAAGGGCATTGAGCACCACCAGCACCGTACTCCCTTCATGAAGAACCACTGCGGTCGCGAGATTCGTGATTCCAAAGGAGCCGAGCGCGATGAGCAGGACCACCATGCCCATCGATGCGACGACATTTTGAAGAATAATGGATCGAGTTCTTCGCGCGGTCTGAACGGCGAAGGGGAGTCGAGAAAGATCATCGGCCATCAACACGACGTCCGCGGCTTCCAGCGCCACGTCCGTACCACAACCCCCCATCGCGATTCCAACCGTCGCTTCCGCCATGGCCGGCGCGTCGTTGACGCCGTCCCCCACCATCGCCACATGCGTATGCGACCTGCGAAGTTTACCGACCGCGGCGATCTTGTCTTCCGGAAGCAACTCGGCACGGATTTCGTCGAGACCGAGTTGCTCCGCAATCCGTATGGCCGGTCCTTTGCGATCACCGCTCAGCATGACCATGGGCCGAATTCCCAGAATCCGGAGTCGTTTAATGACCGCCGCAGCCTCCGATCGAGCAGTGTCCTCGAATTCGAGTATCGCGACGGCAACCCGATCGATGGCCACGAACGCAACGGTCCTTCCGCTCGCGCTCGCGGTTTCCGCCGCCTGCTTTAGCGCCTCTGGGATCTCGATCGATTCCTGGACAAGTAAGCCGCGACCGCCGACCAGAACTTGTTGCCCGTTCACCATCCCTTTCATCCCAAACCCCGGAACGACTTCCGCTGAAGTTGCTTCAACGTTTTCGAATTCCTTCGCCGCCACCACCACGGCCCGCGCCAAGGGATGCGTACTCTCAAGCTCGATCGCCGCTGCGAATCCGAGCACGGATTCGCGAGTACGCCCTTCAACCAGCATGATGTCGCGTACGGTCGGTCGGCCCTGGGTGAGCGTTCCTGTTTTATCAAACGCAATGGTTCGCACCGCACCGAGCTCTTCCAACGCGCTTCCGCCCTTGACCAAGACGCCTCCGCGGGCAGTCCTCGCGATGCCGGCCAGTACCGCGGCCGGCGTGGAGATCGCCAGCGCGCACGGAGATGCACCCACCAGCACGGTCATCGCTCGAGCCGCTGATTCGGACCAACCCAACCATTGAAACATCGGGGGCAGCACAATGAGCAAGCCAACCGCCAGCAGCACCATCGGAACGTAGATTCGCGTGAATCGCTCGGCGGTACGTTCGGTGGGCGCCTGCCGCTGACGAGCCTCCTCCACCATCCGAACCATTCGTGCCATCAGCGTCTCGCCGGCCACACTGGTCGCTTCGATATCGATCACCGCATCGAGATTCAATGTCCCGGCGAAGACCCCAACCCCGGGCTGGACCCGGAGCGGCACGCTCTCACCAGTGATCGGGCTTTGGTCGACGCCGGTCGTACCGCGGCAAACGATCCCGTCGATGGGTATCCGCTCCGTCGAACGAACTCGCACGATGTCACCAGGGACGATTTCTTCAACGGGAATTTCTTCTTCGCCATCACCATCTCGAATCCGCCGAGCCACCGCCGGTGCGAATTCACCCAGCGCTTCGATCGCCCGGGCCGCGCGTCGCATGGCAAGGTGTTCGAGCGCGTGACCAAGTGCAAAGAGAAAAAGTAGAACCGCGGCCTCACCGACCCGGCCCATCACGGTGGCCCCGATCGCCGCCAGCAGCATGAGCAGGTCGACGTCGAGAACGCCAGTCATCAGTTTGCGAACGGTTCCGACGGCGAGATCGGCGGCCGCCGCCAGCATCGAGAGCACATACAAAATCTCGGCAACGCCCATGAATTCCAACTGTCCCGCGACAAACCCGGAGAGCAGCAAGGCTCCGCTGACCACCACGGAGATGACGTACCGGCTCGGCCCGATTCGGGATGGTGTGGAAGATTCCTGAGTCATGAGAACGAGATACGAACAGGCCAAAGGCATTCAGTAAAACGACCAAAGAGCCAGCCGATCTTCTGCAGAACCGACGTTTCCTACTCATAGATCGGGTTTTTTTCCTCTGATCGACCAATCTTGCTGATCGGACCCCGAAACGGTCGATTGACCCTGCGAATCGTCCCCTTTCGAACGAATGAAAGATCTCCATGACGGATTGGACCTCTCGATATTGCGCGTCGCTCACCGAGCTTGATCGGTATCGAGATCTGGTCGACGCCGCCGTTGCCCTCGGCGGCCACCGTCGTCCAGAACTTGACCCCGGTGCCGCTCACACTCGTTTGGAAGCCATCGCGCACCGAGTCCGCTGCCGAGTGCCCCACCTCGCAGGCCGCGGGAATGCCTCGACCGCACGTGGCTCGGAAGGTCTCATGGCCCATTTGCATGAGGTGATCTTCGAGGACATGGGAATCGGCTGCCATGAAGATGTTGCGATGCATCCAGATGCCATGGACTTCGATCTCGTGCTTGATGGGATGCCCGGACTGCCAGTTCCGTGTGCACTCGCCTACTGCGGCGCCGCCGAACGGGTTGGCCTCGACGTCTTCGGCGTGGAGGTGCCAGGCCGATTCTTGGTGGCGGTCAGAGACGAGACCAGACGTCGCATCACCGTTCTAGACCCGCATCTCCGAGGACAAGTCGTCGATGGGCATGAGTTCCGGGATCTCATCCATGCGTTCGATGAAACGATGGATCCCCGAACCATGTTGAAACCGGCCGCCCCAGCCACCTGGCTTCGCCGCTGGCTCCGCGACCTCGCCATCGCCAGCACGCATTGTGGCGAAACCCATCTTCTCGACTCCTGGAGCCGCCTTTCGACGGCAACCGAGGACATCCTGGGCGGACCCTAAAAAGCCTGGGAGCCGGAATTAACTCAGATCGCTCAGGGCTCAACAAGCCAGTCGCCATCACTTTAAAGTCCTATAATAAACAAGTTTTCAGCGCAAATATCCACTTGATCACGAACGAAGGCGAGGCTACCTCGTACTACTTTCGCGTCCTAAAATAAAATGAGACCCGAACCACGTCGCGTCGGTTGCTTATAAGTTTCGATTCGAGACTTGGAACCCGCAAGAAGATGGAATATGCTCTAACCATGACAAGATCGTTTTCATCCCGGCGGGCAAGCGTCGTGCAACGTCCCAGTTTACGTCGCGCGTTCACCCTTGTTGAACTTCTCGTTGTGATTGCGATCATCGCACTCATCATGGGCTTCCTCTTAGTATCGATCGGTTCGTTTCGAGATACCGCCCGGCTGACCCAGTGCATGAGTAATCAGCACCAACTCCAACTCGGGCTCGTGAGCTGGAGCCAGGACAACAACGGCAAGTTCATGAGCCCGGCCAGCCAAGAATTCCCCCCCGGGATCCAAAACCCCAATCGCGATCTTTTCTGGGTGAAGAGTTACAACACTGGTGCCTCGGTCCCCCGGATCCGGGACACCGATCTGGACGGCATGAAAGACGAGACCGATCAGGCCCTCATCGACGGCGCCTTGTATGAGTACGTCGGCGACCTCCGTACCTATCAGTCACCACTTGACCCGACCGGACGCGTCCGCAGTTATGCCCTCAACGGGTTCATCAGCGACATTCCCGATAATCCCAACAATGCCTGGGGGCCATCGGTCGACCGCATCAGCAAGATTCGCAATCCATCCAACACGATGTACACGATCGCCGAGCACGATACGGGGTGGGCGGACAACTACAACCGCGGCGGCTGGGTCGTCGATGTCTACACCGAATGGTGGAAGGACTTCCCCGCATTCTGGGATCCACTTGATCGTCTCGCCATGTCATTCGTCGATGGATCGAGCCGAATCATTACGCTCGCAAATCCAAAATTGAACGAAGTGGTCAATCAGCACGAAATACCAGTGAGCGAGGCTTCGCAAGTCGATTTCGATCGATTCTCTTCATGGCTCAACCCTCTGAAGTGATCCACGCCGAGTTCAATTCGAATCATCCGACCCGCGTCCACCTTCCGGTCGACGCGGGTCTTCTTTTCCAGAGACCCTTCTTCCCGTCGCCATTGACTCGGAATCCCAGACGAGCATCACCAAAGATTCGGCGAATTGATGAACTGATTCGCCGCTCGACAGTCTGATCTGGGAATTTAATCCACGGAGTAGTCCATGCCCTTCAGTCGCACAGTTTCGTTTGCAGCCCTCACCGCCATCACGCTGTTCGGCGCCGATCCCGCATTCGGTGGTGATCAAGGTGACATGACTCGCTTCGACGGCCAGACGGTCGTCCGCGCGGATGTCGACTCGATGCGTGAACTCCGAACGCTGCTCGCCCTCGGCGGGGATGTCTGGTCCGAATCAATCGGGATCGGAAAAATCGACGTCATGCTTCCGAGCGAACGACTCCGAGTCCTCGACGGAACGGCCATCGAGTACGAGATCGTCATCAAGGACGTACAAGCACTCCTTGATGCGGAACAGACAAGATTGACCGCGAACCAGAACGGCATCGCGGGGTTCAAGTACCACGACGAGTACCACCAGCAGGACGAGATCTTCGCGTTCTACGATGCCCTCCAGGAGAGCCGCCCCGACCTCGTGACGTCTCGAGTGATCGGCGAGACCATCGAGGGCCGTGAGATCTACGCCTACACCGTCTTTGGTGGTACCGCCGCCGAAGCCGAGGATGCTCCGGCTGTCTACATCCTCGCCGGCGCCCACGCTCGTGAGTGGATCGGCCCCGCAACCATGACGTTTATCGCCGACAACTTCGTGAACGGCCACGGCATCGACGACCGGATCACCTCTCTGGTGGACGGCGTTATCTGGCACATCGTTCCCATCGCCAACCCTGACGGATATCAGCACACCTGGGATGACAATCGTCTCTGGCGGAAGACCCGTCGAGCCAATGGGGACGGAACCTTCGGCGTGGATTGGAATCGAAACTTCGCCGCCGGATGGGGCGGCCCCGGATCCAGTGGAAACACCAACAGTGATACCTATCGAGGCAGCGGGCCCTTTAGCGAACCAGAGACGCAGGCGATCCGCGACGACGTTTTGGCCAAGTCCAACATGGTCGCCTTCTTCGATGTGCATTGCTACTCCCAACTGATTCTCTGGCCCTACGGATACAACGACACCGAACCGGAAGGCACCCCCGGCGTTGTCCACCGAATGATCGGCGAGGGCATTCGAGATGCCATCGCTTCTGTCCACGGAACGAGTTTCGCGCCACAACCCGCCCACGATCTCTATCTGGCAAGCGGGACGAGCCTCGACTGGGCGTGGGATGACGCGGGGGTCTACTCCTTCACCTACGAACTCCGGGATACGGGAAACTTCGGTTTCATCCTTCCTCCGGATCAGATCATTCCCAGCGGTGAGGAGATCCTGGAGTCGTTCCTCTACGTCGGCGAGCAGGTCCTCGGCAGCAGTGCATTCGTGGATTTCCCCTTCGGCTTCCCCAGTGTCGCGCCCGTTGAATCCGAGACCCAGTTTGTGGTCGAGATCTCCGCGGCCTTCAATCAACTCGATCCGACCACCGCGTCAATCCGAACTCGGATTGACGACCAAGCATTGATGATCACACCAATGTCTCAGACGGGAGAGAACCTGTTCCTCGCGACCCTCCCCGCCGCCGCGTGTGGCAGCATGATCGACGTCGCGTTCGGCATCGATACCACCAGTGGCGTCTCGCTGGTCCTCCAGTCGACCGGAGCTCCATGGACGGTCGAAGTCATCGATGAACTTGTCCTCTTCGAGGATGATGCGGAAACTGATCAAGGCTGGATGCTCGGTGCCGCTGGCGATACCGCCACCACCGGCGTGTGGGTCCGAGTGGACCCCAATGGCACTGCCGCCCAGCCTGAAGATGATGCCAGTGATCCGGGCGTCAACTGCTTTGTGACCGGCCAAGGCTCGGCCGGCGGCTCGGTCGGCGAAAACGACATCGATGGTGGATTCACCACCCTGGTGACTCCACTCTTCGACACTTTGGACTTTGAATCCATGACGGTGTCCTTTGCGTACTGGTATCGAAATGACGCGGGTTCATCGCCGGGAGAGGATTCCATGTTGGTTGAATTCTCAACGGATATTGGCGCGACCTGGTCACTCCTCACCGAGATCTCGCAAAACGCGACCTCTTGGCGGACCTTTGAAGGCCAGATCCCCACAAACTTCAGCCCCTCCACCCAGGTGCGATTTATCGCGTCGGACTTTGGCGCCGGATCCGTGGTGGAAGCCGCCATTGATGACTTCAGTCTCTCCGCTCGCTCCTGTGGGAAGACCACCTGTCCGGGCGACTTTAATGTCGATGGCCTGGTCGATGGGGCTGATCTTGGGTTGATCCTCGCGGCTTGGAATACCAATGATCCCGCGTACGACCTTGACGGCAATGGTAACGTCAATGGCGCCGACCTCGGCCTCCTACTCGCCGCGTGGGGCTTCTGTCCCTGATTTCGGGGTCGCCCGAAGGCCGAAAACCAGACGGTCCACGATCGCCTCTTGGTATGAACTTCCCAAGAACCAGTGACACCACTCGCCGGAAATTTGGCGGATGTGCGTCTGAATCAAGCAGATTTAAAGGGGGCGAGGCCTCATTTTGACTTCGCCCTGCAATCACCGGCGGGGGCGCGACGTTCTACACATGCTCCTCGGAGGTATCTGCTTCATGTTGAATCAAGTCCCCAGCATGCTTCGTGCACCACAACGCGTCCTGATGGTTCTTTGCCTCGTGACGATCTCGACGCTCACCGGAACCAGCCTCGCGCAGGACGCCGGCATGATGTCGGATGACTCGATGATGGCGGGTGAATCGATGATGACGGAGGAGCCTTCGTTCTCCAGAAAAGACTTGGACTTCTTCGAGTCCAAGATCCGCCCCCTGTTACTCGGCCGTTGCGTGAATTGCCACAGCAACGACGGAAGCCGAATCAACGCCGGGTTACGAGTCGATACACGGATGCAACTGCTGATCGGTGGTGATAGCGGGCCTGCGATCATTCCGGGTGACCCGGATGCCAGCCTGCTCATCCAAGCAGTTCGATACGACGATCCCGGCCTCGAAATGCCACCACGCGGACGACTCACCCGCGATGAAATCAAACTCCTCGAAGACTGGGTCAGCATGGGTGCGCCCATGCCGGCACCTCGCGAAAGAGTCGAAAACCCAGGCACCGAACATCGTTGGACCACCGAAGAGATTGAGCAAGGCCGAAGTCATTGGGCATACGTTCCGGTGGTGTCTCCGGAAGCCCCCGCCATCTCCGACGCAAGCTGGCCTCGCGCGGGACTCGACCATTTCGTCCTTGCCGAACTCGACCTACGTGGTTTGACGCCCGTTGATGATGCCGATCCAGACAGATGGCTTCGGCGAGTGACTTTCGATCTCACCGGACTTCCACCGACTCCAACGGAACTCACCGAATTCGGCTCCGATGATTCACCACTCGCTCGGGAGATCGTCGTTGACCGACTCCTGGCGACCGACGGGTTCGGAGAACGCTGGGGTCGGCACTGGCTCGACGTGGCTCGCTATGCGGAATCAAGCGGCAAGGAGAACAACGTCGCCTACCCGCATGCATGGCGGTACCGCGACTGGGTCATCAACTCTTTCAACGAGGATCTCCCGTACGACCGGTTCTTGACCAGTCAACTCGCCGGTGATCTTCTCCTCGCCGAAGACGATGATGAGGAGGCCGGCAATCTCATTGCCACCGGGTATCTGGCCCTCGGAACCAAAAGCCATAACGTCCAAGGAAACGCTCAATTCCAGTTTGACCTGATCGACGAACAGATCGACACGATCACTCAGGGCATGCTGGCCACCACCGTCGCCTGCGCCCGATGTCACGATCACAAGTTCGATCCGATCCCACAACGCGACTACTACGCGCTGGCGGGGATCTTCGCCTCGACGGAAACTCGATTCGGAACCTTTGAAGGACCGGGGAATCGGAACGCCGGCCAGCTCATCGAGATCCCCGCCGGCGCTGATCTGCCCGACGGCTCCATCTTCCCAAGCGCCGCAAGATCGCTCATCATCGCGGCCCGCGATCGGGCGGAGAACCAGCTCGCCGCCGCCGAAAAGATTCGAGCCGAGATGCGATCCGCTGGCATTCGGAATCCTCGGGCCGCAAGAGATCAACTCACCCCGGCGCAGCAACAGACCCTGCAGCGGGCCCGCAACGCCGAAGGTTCCCGAGACATTGCCGACTCGATTCTCACTCGATTCGATTCCGCCGGGCGACCGACGATCGACAATTTCGTCTGCATGGGCGCGGTCGAGGGAAAGATCCGCAACGTTCCGTTTCTGGAGCGCGGCGAGCTCGAGAACCCCGGTAACGTCATCCCTCGCGGCTTCGTCCAAGTCCTCAACAGCGACTGGACCAAGAATGTTCCGCAGTCCGAAAGCGGGCGTTTGGAACTCGCGGATTGGATCGCGAACGAGAAAAATCCGCTGACCACCCGGGTCTGGGCGAATCGCATCTGGGCTCATCTTTTCGGCAAGGGGATCGTGACTTCCTGTGACAACTTTGGATTGAGCGGCCAGAGCCCTTCGAATCCTGCGTTGCTCGATCACCTCGCCACCCGTCTCGTAGAACTCGACTGGTCCTCCAAGAGTTTGATCAGAGAGATCGTCCTCTCACGTTCCTATGCCCTGGGTTCCGACTGGGATCGCCGACGAGCGGCGGTAGACCCCGACGAGACCTCGATCTGGAGAATGCCGAAACGACGACTTGAGGCAGAGTCGATTCGGGATGCGATGCTGGCCGCCGGCGGGCTTCTTGAGATTGAACCACCCACCGGCTCTGGCGCATCCGGACTGGAAGGCGCCGTCCGCGAAAATAACCTCGATCGCTTCTTAGGATTGACCGCCGCTGAGTATGCCGATCACCGGAGCGTCTACCTCCCAGTAGTCCGCGGAGGTGTTCCAGAGGCGCTCGCGGTCTTCGACTTCCCCGAACCAAACTTCGTCAAAGGGACGCGCGACAAGACCAATGTCGCGACCCAGGCCTTGTACCTCATGAACAGCGAAGAGATCACGCGGATGGCGGACGCGATGGCCGGTCGAGTGCTGGGACTTGAAGAGAATCAGAAATCACAGGTCGAACTGGCATTCCGCATCGCGTTCGGTCGAACCCCCTCCGCTCATGAGTTCATCGCCTGTCGAGATTTCCTCAGAGAATTCCGCACGGCTTGGATTTCGGATCAACAAGAGAGGACGGCCTCTCTGACTCCGGCCCAACGACGCCAGCAGGCTCGGCGAGAAAATTCTTCTCGTCGAAATCGAAATGACGCCGGTATGACCACCCTTCCAGACGCCGATCTAATGGCCTTTTCGGCCTTGTGCCAGACACTCTTTCAATCTGCGGAATTCCGCACGCTCGATTGATTCAGTCACGCCGGCGAAATGCCCGCGAGGAGTTTTCCCATGGACCTCTGCAACAATCGCATCGAGCTCTCGACCGGGCGTCGCGAAATCCTCAAGTCGCTGTCCTACGGATTCGGCTGGCTCGCATTCTCAGGTCTCGCAGGTGCCCGTTCATTTGCAAGCTCGATGCTCGATGACCCACTCGCCCCGAAGCAGCCACATCACACCGCAAAGGCAAAGCGCGTCATCTTCCTCTACATGTCGGGCGCCCCGTCCCACGTGGATACTTTCGACTACAAGCCAGAGCTCGCAAAACGTGATGGCCAGGCATATCGCGGCAACGCAAAACTTCTCGCCAGCCCCTGGAAGTTCAATCGCCATGGCGAGAGCGGCCTTCCGATCAGCGAGCTCTTTCCCGGCGTGGCCAAGCACGCGGATGATCTCTGCCTTCTCCATGGCATGAAGGCAGGCATTCCGGCCCACGCCCAAGCTCAGATGCAGTTACACACTGGTTCATTCCAATTCGTTCGCCCCTCGATGGGTTCCTGGGCCTTGTACGGGCTCGGTACCAGCAACCAGAATCTTCCTGGCTATATCACCGTGAATCCGGGTGGTGCCGCCAACCAGTACGGCAGTGGGTTTCTCCCGGCGACCTATCAAGGCACCCCCGTTCGACTCTCCGGTGGGGGTGGTCGCGGCGCTGGCGGCCAACAATCAAGACGCGGCCGCAACAATCAATCACAGGATCCAATCGATCATCTGGAAAGTGAGCGAAATGGCACCGCCGTGCAAAGAGAACAACTGGCACTCCTTCGCCGGCTGGAACGAGAACGAAGCCGACGTGGAAATGGGGATCCCGCGGTCGAGACGGTGTTGGAACAATACGAACTCGCCTTTCGCATGCAAACGGAAGTTCCGGACGTCGTCAATCTTGGGACCGAAGACCGCAAGACCCTCGAGATGTACGGCATCGGCGAAGAAGGCACTGATGGCTTTGGCCGCCAATGCCTGCTCGCGCGACGGTTCGCCGAAGAAGGCGTCCGTTTCATCGAGGTTTCCGCCGGCGGATGGGACACCCATCGAAACATGCGAACCGAACTGGCAAACCGGTGCGGCGCGGTGGACAAGCCAATCGCTGGCCTGCTGGCCGATCTCAAGCGGCGCAACATGCTCGATGACACGCTCGTGGTTTGGGGCGGCGAATTCGGTCGAACCCCGTACGCCCAAGGCTCCGACGGACGCGATCACAACGCCGGCGGATTCACGATGTGGATGGCCGGCGGTGGCGTGAAGGGCGGATACGAATATGGATCGACTGATGAGACCGGGCACAAAGCAGTGGAAGGCGTGATGGATATTCACGACTGGCACGCCACGCTCCTTCACTCACTCGGCCTGAACCATGAGCGACTGACCTTCAACCATGCGGGCAGAGATTTTCGTCTGACCGATATCCACGGCCACGTTCATTCCGACATCTTCGCATGAATCGATCGTCCGAGACCCGTACTGGTTTTAGGAGGTATCGACGACTCATCGACTTCCGATGTCGGCGATGACGAAGCGTCCTCATCGATTTCGGTGCCACGGAGCGTGATCACGCCAAGCACGATGAGCGACAGGCATGCGATCCGCGGCAGCGACTTTGATTCTCCAAGCCGGTACATGCCCCAGATCGCCGTCCCGACCGCGCCGATTCCCGTCCAGACCGCGTAGGCAGTTCCGATGGGTATCTCCCTCGCGGCGATGGACAAAAGGAACATGCTGAGAAACATTCCGAGAACGAAGATGATCGTCCAGCGTCGATTCCGAAACCCGTCACTCGATTTCAAACCGACCGCGCCCACGCATTCGAAGATACCGGCGATTCCGAGAATGACCCAATTCATCTCAAGGGCTCCTCGACTGCAATCGACTCGGCCGCGGCCGGCTCGGTTTCATCCGAAGAGAAGACTCGAAGTCCTGCGACCCCAAGAATCACGAGGGTGATACCAACGATTCGGGAAACCGAGGCCACGTCTCCGTGCCAGAGTATCCCGAGCGTCGCGGTGCCCGTCGCACCAAGCCCCGTCCAGACCGCATACGCACTACCAATCGGCAGCGTTCGAACCGCCTTGGCGAGCGGCAAGAAAGAGGCCACCATGGCTGCGATGACAACGATGCTCGGTCCCAGCCGCGTGAATCCGTGCGTCGCGGGAAGCCCGGACGCCCAGGCCACCTCGAAACAGGCGGAAACCAGAACCAGGATCCAAGCCATCGACCTCGAAGGAGCCAATGCAAGGCCCTGGTCAGGCATTGATCTTCACGAGGCGAGTAACCCGACCGATGGGAACCCATTCGGCAACGAGAATCGAACCGTCTTGTAGGAAGATTGCATCATGCGGATGCACGAACTGCCCAGCCGTGAAGGTGTCTCGAGGCTTTCCTCGGAGGTTCGTTGGATGACCATCTCCGAGCATCGCGATCGGTTCGTATTTCTCATCATAAAGCGCAACCACACTGTCCAGATCCGGCACCAGCATCACGCCGTCGCGAAAGTCAACGTCGCATGGACGGCGGACGCCATTGGTGTGCATTGAAACGTGCTTGCCCTCAAGATCAAAGACTTGGAGGCGGTGGTTGCTTCGATCTGCGACGACCACCTGCGGCTCTGCGCCACGCGGGTCAACCCAGAGCCCGTGCGGACACGCCACCTGTCCCTTGTCGTTACCAGGCTTTAGAAAGATCGACTTCCATTCGCCGTCTTTCGTATAGCGATGAACGTACGAGCGACCGTACCCGTCACCGACCAGAATGTCACCATCAGGGAGAAAGGCCACGTTGGTCGGACACCACTGCCCGGGCGCGTCATAGGCCTCACTCTGAGTTGGACACTCGGCGGTCCAGGCCACCGCGCCGTCGAGGCCCGTCTTCACGACACATCGCCGACGGGTATCGCAGTGATACAGATATTCACCATCTTTTTCCTGCCGAAGATCTAGGCCGTGCGCTCCCCCCGCGAACTCTTCTCCCCAGTCCGCGATGAACTCGCCCTTGGGCGAGTAGACACAGACGCCTGACTTCCGCGTGCTTCCCCCCCCAACCGTATGAGCGACGTAGATTCGTCCCGCCTTGTCTTGGGCGAGCCCGTGGGTATCCCCAAATGCGATCCCGTTGGGAGGCGTCAACCAGTCATGTTCGCACCGCCATCTTTGCGAGCCCTCACCGACAATAACGGGAGGGCCCTCGCCAACCTGCCTACCAGAGGCACTCAAGGCGGGAATCGCGGGGATCACCGCGGCAGCGGCGGTGGCGGCGAGAAACTGACGACGGTCAAAGGAGTGGTCTTGCATACTCATGATTCTACGACCAATCCGGACCAACCCTCAACGAAAGCGGTCCAGAACAACCTGATAATCATGCACCATCCGAAAAAAACGCCCGCGAACAGATCGCGGGCGTTTGAAGTTTGTTGAGCGGCGTGATGCCATGAGCGCATCGCGTCAAGCGTCAAGCATGGCATGACACTTTTTGATGCCGTCGGGCGATCTACCAATCGTTTCGACGATTTCCACGTTCACGACCACGGCGACCACCGTCCTTCTCGAACATACCACCGCCGCCGCCGGGTTCACCACCGCCGCCACCGCCGCCGCCGCCGCCGCCGCCGCCACCACCGCCACCACCGCCGCCGCGATAACCGCC
>Ga0222662_1000183_pt1 | contig 58231 bp, 63 predicted proteins | sample AntAcemetagen600_FD_179821 | JGI IMG/M metagenome (GOLD analysis project Ga0222662, IMG submission 179821) | Saline water microbial communities from Ace Lake, Antarctica - #600 | ecosystem: Environmental > Aquatic > Non-marine Saline and Alkaline > Saline | place: Antarctica: Ace Lake... | reverse complement strand
GGGTCTTGCTTTAGTTTGGACATGGGGAGGTGGGTTTGTCTGTGCTACACCAAAAAGTTCACCAGTTTTCATAAACGAAAACGAGCATCTGAAAAGTTCGTGTGCTAAATGTGAGACAAAAGAATCTCAGGTCAAAGAACTATTTACGCAGAATGTTGAATAATAAAGACTTATAAGTAGGCCAGAGTTTTCTTTCGCGGTCGAGTGTTCGACTGGGTAAGTGTTAATTTACCAGCAATTATCTGACATGAATTTTGATTCGAGTACAAGGACGAAAGGTTGGGTGGGCAAATCGGCAGACTGGAAATCACCTCGTCATACTTCTTTGGAACACAGCTCCTTCCTTACCGGGTTAGAGCGTTTGATTAAACTCTAAAAGCCGAAGCTTTCAACTCCTGCTCATTTCTGGACAATCCATACTTGTCAGCTAGTGTTCTCCAATCTGAAACGACTTCTTTCACCTCTTGCACTATCTCAATCGCCTTTTCCTCTTTTAAACGGAAAAACGCACTTACCTCTAAGGCAAGGTTTAAATCGAGTGCGTTGTCGTCATCGGAAATATTTAGCGTCAGACCTATTCCAGTTTCCACAGGGTTAATATCATAAGCCGGAGATAGCTTCCATCCTTTTTGGGTCAAAAGGAACCCATGGTTTCTAAGGTGGTCATCCGTATTTGATATGCAGATACTGAATACAATTCTTCTCCAGAGCTCTTCAAGGTCTTGATTGACATTACTTCCGTTGGTCGTCAGAAACTCCACCAATTCCAGATAGCTTGCTCCTTGATGATAGTCCGTTCCATCAGTGTATCCCAACAAGGTCATTGCCGAAGCAAAATGTGTTCGTTCGCCTTTCGGAGTTCTATCAAACCGCTTTGTCATGAACGTATGTTGGTCAGATGTAAATTTTCTTACCTGTGACTCAGCCATATTGATTCCGGCTTGAATTGCCAGTTCATAGGCCACCATTTCCCATCCACCTATGTCAAACGCATCGCTTCTACTTGGAAACTTTGCAATCCACAGCGCGTCTTCAGCATCTGTAATGCTTGCTTTCGGTCTAGCCCCACCAAGTGATGCACCAGGACTGACCAACATGTTGAGCCATTTAAGGTACTCTGGGTCATCCACAACACCTTCTTTCTCCAATTGCAGGCTAATCCGTTCTAAATCGCGCAAAGAGGCCCATGGTGGACTTGCCATCTCCGCATTATCATTTAGGAATGGGCCATCCATGTCTTCTTTAAACCTCAAGGCTCCCATCCTATGACCATCGAATACGCCCAACAAATAGTCTGTTTCGAACAGATTTTGAGCTTTCCTGTCTTCTTTTCTTGCTAATGCTGCTTCTCTTCTCTTCATCAGAATTCGTCCCCAACGATCAGGAGATGAATCTGTGAACATTCCGAAATTGAGCTTCTTGTCATCACTTAGATAATGCGCACCGGAATAAAGTTGAAGGTCTGGATCTAGAACCCGCGATTGATTTGATTTCAGCCATTTCTCATCGTATTGAAAAGAAAAAATTTCATTCCCTTTCAAACGCTCCGATTGGAGTGTGCCCATTAGAGTAGGGTCTTGAATTCCTTCCCAGTGTGCATAGACGTATATTTCTCGCTTTGCTGCCATAGCTATTAGTTGGAACTCCTTTTAGGAGCTCTTTCTCCATGTGATAATTGAGCATCCTGTAGCTTTCTTCCTAGCTCATCGTCCTTTGCAATCTGAGATAGGTCCTGTTCAAGACCAAGTACTGCGAGAACGCTTAGATAGCCCCCGATACTAGTGGATGTTTTACCATTCTCAATAGAAGTCAGGGTATTCCGACTTATACCGGCTCGTTCAGACACTTGTTCAGCACTTAGCTTCCGTCTTAAGCGAGCAAGTCGAATATTCTCTCCTAATCCCTTCAGTAGCTTCTTCAGCTTTGGTAGTAATATCACCTTATTCTTTCCCATAATAATCAATATATTATACAATTATACGTTTTTTTGTTCATTATATTGTGCGTTATGTCTAAAAGCATGTCCAGTAGATAGCCTAAGACCACCTTGGACTTCAGTTGTAGTAGGAGCACGATTATCTATAACTACAGTATGCGCCATACCTCTAATTGGGGTTCTGTTGTAATAACACAACTCTACTTGGAGTCTTTACTATCTGTGGGTTATTCGGGGGTGTTTAAATCATAGTTTCATAAAAGATTGAATACTAGCCTCTTCTCTACCCGGGTTGACCAAGGTTCGAGTACTACTGGAAAAAGTCAATGTCCTCAGTATTTCATTCTTTTTATATTTAGCTCTTTAGGTAGATTAGAATACATCAGTAAAGCCTGCTGATGTATCTATAATGTGACCTAGAGCGCTAGCGCAGGGTAACTCGAATGGGAATCAGTTAAATATGCATAAACCTGTTTAGGTAAAACTGAATAAAACAGGATAAAGCAGCCTGATTTGTGAGCTAAATGTGAGATAGACCAATCTCTAAGAAGCAAAAAACCCTTGTAAATCATTGATTTACAAGGGTTTAATAAGTGAACGCCAATCGTTCCTGCGGTCCGGACGAGACTCGAACTCGCGACCCCCTGCGTGACAGGCAGGTATTCTAACCAACTGAACTACCGGACCTTGGTAATTTATCGGGCTGCAAATGTAAATTAAAATGTCATATCTGAAAGCAGATTTGAAAAATTATTGTGGAACAATTTCGTACTCGATTTTGTCAACTCCATTTATGCGTATTCCAGCCATGTTTTGCATCACCTGAAAATAGTATGAACCAGCGGTTGATAGGTCAACTTCTTCAACGTCCACAGTGAATATTTTTTTGCGCATCGCCAACGCTGGTTGGTCGCTTACGCTAATCTCTTTTTCTAACATTAGAATGCCAGCAGAGGGACTTATTACCTTCATTTTGAGGTAAACTTTGTCATACTCATAGTTTTCATTCAATGATAGTTTCAATCGAAAGACTTTTGCTGCGGTATTTTTAATCGCCACCCTGAATAAAGGTGTTTGATCTGAATTCCAAACACCGCTTAGGAAAACGTTCTTTCCCTTTTCATCAGATGGTTGGAATTCAGGGTTGCGTACTATTCTCAAAGAACCTTCAACCCCATCTATTTCTTCAGTTTCGCCATTGTTCAAATGAATGATTGTAGTAAGACGCTCTCCTTCATCCAAGAAAAGCTGCTTGACAACCTTATTGAAGCTACCATCAACCGTAATGTTATCATTTAACGTGTCGCTGCCGATAATGTAGCTAACGCGAAGGAAAGCCGGGCCTTTGTAGATGTCTATAGTATTGACGGACAGTGATACATCAACGTAGCACTTGAAATTGGCTAGATAAATAGTTGTGATTGGTTTGTCTCTTGATAATGTAGTGAAATCAACAGAATATGCGTTGAAAGCGAATAGGGTTAGCACTAGGCCAAAGAAGAATTTCATTAATACAGTTTTTTGCGTTTGAGCAAATAGGGGAGGAGCACTTGATCAAATCCTTTAGAAATATCTGCCTGAACGAGGTCTATACTATACTGACCGCATTTCAGTTTCAAATCACGTTCAAATTGTTGCATAGATTTCTGATAAGCCTCTCTCACTTCAAGCGGATTGAGTTTTAGCTCCTCGCCAGTTTCCATATCTACAAATCGGTACGGACGGTTTTCAAAATCGAAATCAAGCTCTTTTTTCTTGTCAGTTACATGAAAGAGAATTACCTCATGCTTGTTGTGCTTCAAATGCTGAAGCGCATTCCACAAATCATCTTGGCTTTTCTCCGAATTCTCAATCATATCGCTAAAGAGAATCACCAGCGATCTACGTTTCAGCTTATCAGCAATTTCGTGTAAAGCTTGAGCGCCAGAACTTCGTTTGGACTGGTCTTTCGGAAGCGGTTTAAGCAGTTTGTCTAACTCACCAAAAACAAGCTGAGAATGTGTGGTAGTTGATTTCGTATCCGTATGGATTTCAACGTTATCCGAGAACAACGAAAGACCAAAAGCATCTCTTTGTCTCTTTAAGAGATGAACCAAAGATGCTGCTGCGTAAGTGGAAAAACCAATCTTATTTACATCTAAATGTGAATCGTTGTCTTTCATCGGAAAGTACATCGATGAAGATGTATCAATCACGATTTGACAGCGGAGGTTGGTTTCTTCCTCGTAACGTTTTATAAAGAGCTTTTCCGTTTTGGCGTATAGTTTCCAGTCGATGTGGCGGGTAGATTCACCTGCGTTGTACAACCTATGTTCCGCAAATTCAACCGAAAATCCATGAAACGGACTTTTGTGTAAGCCAGTAATAAATCCCTCTACCACTTGTTTGGCAATGAATTCCAGCTTGCTGAATCGCTTTACGCGCTGACTATGTAGTGAAATGCTGTTCATTTTCTTTGCTGATACGAACTTACGGAAACGATAGCCGAATGAGAAGCACGAAATTCTAAAAACGAAGCATTATAAAATCTGGGTTTATCCGTGCATTCCGTGTCATCCGTGTTTTATTCTTTATACCCAATAAAACGAATCCGACCCTACAAAAAATGCAGAATCGGATTCGAGTATTCCGTTTTATTCGTAATTCGCAGCCTACATCAAAGCATCAAGCTTATCAGCGAAAGTTTGCTTTGGAGCCGCTCCAACCTGCTTATCTACAATCTCTCCGTTTTTGAAGAAAAGTAGGGTAGGGATGTTTCTAATACCGAATTTGGCGGAAATTTCAGGGTTATTATCCACATCAACTTTACCAATTACAGCCCTATCCCCGTAATCGTTTGCAAGCTCTTCAACGATTGGCCCAACCATTCTACATGGTCCACACCATACCGCCCAGAAATCTACCAAAACTGGCTTGTCTGACTTCATTACTAGCTCTTCGAAATTTGCGTCTGTTAATTCTAATGCCATTATATCTTCTTGTTTATTGATTCGTATTTACGTTGCCAAAAGTATAAAATCTACATGTTGATCATATCGCTTTGCCGACAATCATTTAAGCTTCACTTCCAACCCTAACTGATCTTGGATGTCATAGATCAATTGTTGTTCTGGTTTTATTCTAAAGTTCTTGGAATGCATGTCTACCCAAGTTCCTTTTTTGTCTACAACCCTCAAATTAACTTTGCAATTACCTGGGTTGTCGCTTAACAACGTTTTTAATTCTGAAATGTTCTCTGGTTGAACTTCTTTCAACGGCATTGTGATGGTTATACTGTTGGTTTTGGTCTCTAGAATATCATTCAGTAATTCAACAGAGTTCAGCTTGAATTCCTTCTCTACTGGAACGCCATCGGCTTTGTTGCCGCCCCATCTCCGCTCCTTCCAAACGCCTCTTATATAAAGGAAGAACTCAACATCTAAATACTGACGGAACTTGGTGTAATCCTCTCCAAAAAGACGGAATTCCATTGAGCCATGTTTGTCTTCAATTTCGAAAAATCCCCAAGGCTTATTCGTCTTGGTCATTCTGTGCTGAACGGTTGTGATAATTCCCGCAAACTTCCATTCGCCAGGGTTTTTCTTGGCTTCTTCGCTTTCCAGAACACCAAGATGGATGTTGCAAAACCGTTTCATTACCAACTCAAAATCGTTGAGTGGATGACCGGAAATGTAAACACCAACCACTTCTTTCTCAGCTTTTAGCTCTTGGATGTTGCCCCATTTTTCGCATACTGGAACATGAGGTTCTGGAAGTTGAACGTCTGAAGAATCTCCAAATAATGAAACCTGAGAACTGTTTTCAGCCGCTTGGAAACCAGCACCGAATTTGATGGCTTTTTCTAGGAACGGCCCAGAACCATCGTTATGAAAATATTGTGCACGATGGCTATTCTCGAAAGAGTCGAATGCACCTGAAATAGCCAAGCTTTCCAGTGCTTTTTTATTCGCGGCACGCAAGTCAATTCGTTTCGTTAAATCGAATATTGAGTTGAATTTTCCACCTTCTTTTCTCTCGTTGATGATGGCTTCAACTGCGCCCGCACCAACACCTTTAATCGCACCAAGCCCAAAACGGATTTCGCCTTTATCGTTTACTGCAAACTTGAACTGACTTTCATTCACATCTGGACCAAGAACTTGCATTCCCATCCTTCGACATTCGTCCATAAAGAAGGTCACCTTCTTTATGTCGTTCATGTTGTGCGTCATAACCGAAGCCATGTATTCGGCAGGGTAATTTGCTTTCAGATACCCAGTTTGGAACGCAACAACAGAATAGCAGGTTGAGTGAGATTTGTTGAATGCGTATTCAGCAAATTCTTCCCAGTCACTCCAAATTTTCTCTGCAATTGTCAGGTCATGGCCGTTCTTTTCACAGCCATCTAAAAATTGGGGCTTTAGCTTCGCGAGAAGGGCAAATATCTTTTTACCCATCGCTTTTCTAAGCACATCCGCATCGCCTTTAGAGAAGCCCGCCAGTTTTTGCGACAAGCGCATTACTTGCTCCTGATAAACGCAAATACCGTACGTTTCCGCCAAGTATTCCTCCATTTCTGGGAGGTCGTACGTTATTTCTTCGGTGCCGTTTTTCCGTGCAACGAATTTATCAATGTACTTCATCGGCCCCGGACGATACAGGGCGTTCATTGCAATCAAATCAGCAAACTTGTCTGGTTTGAGTCCTTTTAAATGCTTCTGCATTCCGGCAGATTCAAACTGAAAAGTACCGTTAGTATGCCCTTTCTGATAAAGCTTGTAAGTCTTTTCGTCATCAAGCGGAATGTCATCAGGGTTGATGTCAATTCCATGGCGGTCCTTCACCAGTCGAATAGCATCACGAATAATTGTAAGCGTTTTCAGACCCAAGAAATCCATCTTCAGCATACCCGAAGCTTCAACCACGCTGTTGTCAAACTGCGTTACCGATAAATCGGAATCCTTAGCTGTTGTTACAGGAATATGATTGGTGATGTCATCTGGCGTAATGATAACGCCACAGGCATGGATTCCAGTATTACGAACGGAACCTTCAAGAACAAGGGCTTCATTAATCACCTTCGCAATTTCGTCCTTACCACCAGCAAGCTTTTTCAGTTCCTCAGCCTGAGCCATACGCTCGCTATCGCCATTTAGCTTTTCCTTGAGCTCTTTTTCATTAAGACTAAATATTTTAGCCAAGCTGATGTCAGGAATAAGCTTCGCGATTCTGTCTGCTTCAAAGAGGGGTAGGTTAAGCACGCGAGCCGTATCTCGAATGGCAGACTTAGCCCCCATACTACCGTAAGTGACAATCTGCGCCACTTGATTCTTGCCATACTTGGCAACTACCCAGTCGATAATCTTGCCTCGGCCTTCATCATCAAAATCAATATCAATATCAGGAAGTGATACACGATCAGGATTAAGGAATCGCTCAAAAAGCAGATCATATTTTATCGGGTCAACATTGGTAATTCCTACACTGTACGCAACCACAGAACCAGCCGCAGAACCACGGCCAGGACCAACCGCCACACCCATTTTACGAGCTTCAGAAGTGAAATCCTGTACAATGAGGAAGTAACCGGGGTATCCTGAGTTGGCAATTGTCTGAAGCTCAAAATCAATTCGCTCGGTTAACTCAGGGGTGATTTCGCCATAGCGCCCTTTTGCTCCTTCGTAAGTCAGGTGACGGAGGTATGCGTTTTCACCACGTTTACCACCGTCTGCTTCGTCTTCTGGGTCTTTAAACTCTTCGGGGTAATCAAACACAGGAAGAAGAACATCCTGCTTCAATCTGAATGGCTCAATCTTACCTACTATCTCTGTTACGGTTTCAAAAGCCTCAGGAAAATCAGCAAAAATTTGCTTCATCTCACTCTGACTCTTGAAGTAGAATTGGTCGTTAGGAAAAACGCGTTTGATGTAATCTCTACCACGAGATTCCTCGTCAATCTTTACGCCTTCTTTCAGGCAGCAAAGAATATCGTGGGCTCGCTGATCTTTTTGGTTGAGGTAGTAAACATTATTGCTCGGGAAGTATTTAACGTCATGCTTTTTCGCGAACTCAAGCAAAACCTGATTTACGCGCTTTTCACCTTCCGTTCCATGGTTGATTAACTCAACATAGAAGTCTTCTCCGAACTGCTCTTTGTACCAAAGGAAAGCTTCTTCTGCTTGCTTCTCTCCAACGTTGAGAATGAGGTTTGGCACTTCTCCGCCAGCACCACCACTGCTTACAATCAAGTCTCCTTTGAATTGAAGAAGAAGCTTCTTGTCAATTCTCGGAACGTAGTAGAATCCATCTGCATATGAGATGGAGCTTAGCTTGGCTAGATTGTGATAGCCTTTCTTGTTTTTGGCGAGAAGAACAGTTTGAGCACCGTTATTTTGGTGCGTTCTGTCTGTGTGGTCATCGGTAACGTAGAATTCGCAACCAACAATTCCTTTGATGTGTTTCTTAAGTGAACCTTGCTCTTCGCCTGCTTCAACTTTAGCGTTCCAATCATCAACCTCTTTGTTTGCTCCCTCAACCGCACTCACAAAATGGAACGTGCCATACATGTTGGCGTGATCGGTTATGGCAACTGCAGGCATGCCATAATCAACGGCACGCTTTACCAGATTCTTAATCTGAATGGTCGATTGTAAAACGCTGTACTGCGAATGACAATGAATATGAGCGAAATCATGTGTGATTTCAACTTTTGGAGCGTTGTCTTTAACCTTTTTAGTTGCCGCTTTTTTCGATGCCGCTACTTGGTTCCCAACATCAATGTCCTCCGTTTTTATCTGCGATGGATTTGCAGTTTGGAAGGTTTTAAAAGCTTCTGGACTTAATCCTGCCTTGTCAGATTTGACAACACCAATTCGTATCAATTCCAGAAAGCAACGAGCTGTTGCGGCAACATCTGCGGCCGCATTGTGTGCTTCGTCAAATGCCTCACCAAAAAGCTTTATGTGTAGCTCAGTCAGTTTGGGCCATTTGAATTGACCACCTCTCCCGCCTGGGATTTGGCAGAAATTGGTCGATTCGTTCTTTGTGTCGATGGAAGGCAAATCCATGATTGGGGCAGAATCTCCCAATCGCATGTATTCGGCACCCATAATGTTGATGTCGAATTCGATGTTATGACCTGCGACAATCGTGCTCTTTGCCAGAATCGTTGTAAAACGGTCTAGGGCTTCTTGAAGTGGAACCCCCTCTTCTAGCGCCTTCTTTGTAGAAATACCGTGAACCTGTTCTGAGTTGAACGGAATGTCAAAACCATCTGGTTTGACGATGAAACTATCTGCTTCTAAAAGTGAACCATCTTCCGCGTGCAATTGCCAAGCCAACTGCACCAATCTTGGCCAGTTTTCCGCGTCAGTTATGGGGGCGTTATAGTTATTCGGAAGACCAGTGGTCTCCGTGTCGTAGATTAAATACATGAGTGATTTGGCTTAGCAATAAGACAGTCCGAAGTTATAGAATTGCATCCCCAAATATTGAGATGTTGATAACTGTTTTCTATGTCTCTGAGGGTTCATTTCTGAGCTCAGAAGTTCGTAAAAAGAGTTACTCTGAGGTAGCCATATCTACCGCCATGGCGAATAGTGCAGCTGAGAATATGAAATAGGCGAATACCATGATTTCTGTCTTTGTTTATATAACGTTGACGCATCGCCTCATGTTGTATGTGCTTTTGATTTTTTAACGAAATGACAAGCGCTTGACACAGCTAATTTTGGTTGGATAAAGTGACGAGCGGTTTTTTGAATCGCTATTTAGCGTTTGTAGAAGTGGTGATTTTATTAAAAGAAAAGCCCTGAAACCAGATGGTTTCAGGGCTTTTAAAGCGAGTATTAGAGAGGGTTAATTCTGAATAATCACTTGTCGAATAAGATTCACTTTCTCATTGTGGAACCGAATTGAGTACAGCCCGTTTGTAGCCCCACTCAGGTTGATAATCGTATTGTTAGTGACCGTTCCTTCAGAATAAACCATTTGCCCCATAGCGTTGAACACGCTTATTTCCATTGGCTGCTCTACATCAGAAATCATTTGGAAGATTCCCACACTCGGATTCGGATAGATAATCAACGTATTCTCTTGTTCATCTTGGTCTTCAACTCCTACAGTCATTACGTTGTAACATGAAGATGTATCGCTGCAACTACTCATAGTCACAACAACAGCATAATTACCAGAAGAATTGGCTGCATACGTTTGTTGATCTGCACCAGGAATGATTGCGTAGTTGTCGTCACAATCAACCCATTGGTATGCGGCTCCTGCAAGAACAGCGGCAAGCTGATTCCCGTTCTGAGCGACAGAAGTGTCAGGTAGATCAACTAAAGTGATTTCCACAGAATCAACGTTGGCACACAGCGTTGTAATATTTACACCTTCTACGGTAAAGTAGCTGGTTTGTAATGGCGTGAAGGCCGTGCCATCTGTAATTCCATTGTTCCATGTGTACGTATCAGCGCCACCACCTGTAAACGTGACCTCGCTACCTGCGCAAACAGTTGGAGTGGATGCATTTGCTACAACAGTAGGCAAAGCGTTGATTACGATGTCTGTTACGTTTTCAATTCCAATGGCTGGAGTTGCAGACGATACAATTCGAATTCTGTATGCCGTTCCGCTAGGTGTATTCGTTGGGAATTCAATTGTTAGGGTTCCAGAAGCATTTGAAACAACGGAACCAATATCGGTAGAGGAGATGAAATCTCCAGTTGGGTCAGAGAGTTGAGCTGTAAACGTATTGATTCCGCTAAAGCTTCCCACAGCGTTATAATCAACCGTTGTGCTTTCCCCTGCACAGAAAGTCAATGTAGTTAGGTCTATAGTTACAATTTCGGTACAAGGGTCTTCTTCCAAAGCCAATACGCCAACGTTGTCTGTAACCGTTCCTGTAATATCAAGCGATGATGCTCCGATACCATCTGTTCCTGCCACGCCACTCGGAGTTCCGGTTCCACCTGTTCCTGGCAGTCCTCCGTTTCCAGGATTGAAAGTTGAACCCGTTCTATTTACGGTCGAGTTGTTTCCATAAATGCCATAAGCCATTCCTCCTGCTCCGCCACCGCCAGCTCCACTATTTCCGCCAGCAGCGCCATTACCAGCATTACCACCTGCATCGGAATCTCCTGCCGAGTTTCCTCCGCTTCCACCAGTTCCTCCAGCAGATCCGGTTCCGCTATTTCCTCCAACAGCACCGTTGCCACCTAGGCCAATAAAGAATTCGCAATCGATAAAAGAGCATGTGGATGTGAGCATGAAAACTGCTGCGCTGTTTCCTCCAGAAAGGCCACCTGCACCAAATACGGGCGCTTTAAGGCCACCTTCTCCGCCACCGCCACCGCCAGCTCCATAAGAATCCGTTCCATCATCGCAGCCACCAGAGCCACCGCCACCGCCACCGCCAGTACCGTCTTCTCCCAATGTTCCATTTACGCCAGACAAAGCTTCCCAGAATAAACCTACAACGTTTGCAGGTGACGCTGCCCCGCCTCCGCCATTTCCATGAACTGTCTGACCGTCATTTCCATCGTTTCCTGGGTCACATGTTCCTCCACCTGCACCTCGGAATCCGTAGCCGTTTGTGGCGAAATCTGTGGCGCTTGCTCCGCCTACTCCGCCTGTAGCGCCAAAGTTTGGGGAGAAGACGGCACAATCATCATCCATGTAACCGCCACGGCCACCGTTGCCACCTTTCCTATTGCCAGACCCTACACCCGTGCCACCATCGCCTGAGTCATTATCATTACAAGCTGTGTTGAACTCATCCGCATTTCCTCCGTTGCCGCCACTACTACCTGGCGTTGTGGCATTCGTTCCGTTTGTCCCTGCCGAACCATCCGCACCAGTACCACCTTGGACGGTTACGCGCTGCAGCGTAAGACTTGTGCTGTTTGTAATATGAACTCCGTAAGAACTCTTACCTGGTGTTGTTGCATCAGGCGCTATAATTTCGAGGTCGGACAGTAGAGTGGGGGTGTTAATGGCTGCAGCCAGAATGGTGTAGAATTCACCATTTCCCGCAACACCTCCTGTTATTATTGTAAGACCCGAAGACGCCCACTGCGCATCAAATCCGCCCCAAAGGTTTACGCCAGCCACAACCTCAATGATTTCTTGATAATTGGTGTTTGATGTGATTCTGACATCAGAATAATTCTCTGTTACCGATCTTTCAATGCCGTAGTTGATACTGGCGCACGGTGTGTCTTCGCCACCACAGGTTACATCATCTGTTCCGTTTAGTCCATCTACGTGGATGATGAATGAACAGCTTTGCTGCGCAAAGGAGTTGAATGGGATTGGTGCTAATGCACTTAGTAATAGGAGAAGGAGTGTTTTTTTCATGGTTGTATTATTCTAGATAGCGAATATCCACATTTGCTGTTATCCTTGAGTGATTGCGTCAGTATAAATCACTTTCTGTCATGCATTTAACAGCCGAGTGTTGCAGGTGGCGCGGGTTAGGGGTGGAAGCGGCATCCTTTTTTACTGCCTTAATTGAGCGCAGCCGAAATGAGGCAGTAAAAAAGATATAGCGGACGACCCGACCGCCACGTAGTAGGTTTCGCCCTTCGATACATCTCGATAAAAATCGCGACACTCAGGATGACCAACCAAACTTGCATGGCGGGAACCTCCAAAATGACATCTCGATACGATTTTTCGTGCCTCAAAATCACTCGAAGTGACAGAGAAGTCTGAGCTGTTTTTAAGTCTGTGAAAATGATTTGAAAAACGTACTTGTATATTAATAAGTATTATCGCATTTTTGCAGCCCCAAAATTTGTAATAATTAAACAAGTCTAGATGCCAACTAAAATTAGATTGCAGAGACACGGAAGAAAGAGCTACGCATTTTTTCATATTGTAGTAGCCGATTCGCGCGCCCCACGAGATGGGAAGAACATTGAAAAGTTGGGAGTTTACAATCCAAACACGAACCCAGCAACTATCGAGCTTGATATCGATGGTACGTTGAAGTGGTTGGAGAATGGAGCTCAACCTACCGACACGTGTCGGGCAATTCTTTCTTACAAGGGAGTTCTCTATAAGAAACACCTTCAGGGTGGAGTTAAAAAAGGAGCGTTTTCTCAGGAAGAAGCTGATTCTCGTTTCGAGAAATGGTTGAATGAGAAAGCGAACAAGGTTCAGGAAGGAGCTAACGCGATTGCGAAAGCTCAGGACAAGTCTAAAGCTGATGCTTTGAAAGCTGAAGTTGATAAGAATGAAGCTATTGCTGCTAAGGTTGCTGCTAAGAATTCTGCATTGACTGCGGAAGTTGAAGCTGCTGCTGCTGAGGCTGCACCAGAAGCGACTGAAGAAGGCGATGCATCAGCGGAAGTTGTTGCTGAGACTGCTCCAGAAGTTGTGGCTGAAGAAGCTCCAGTTGCTGAAGCTGCTCCGGTGGCGGTGGAGGAAGCTCCTGCTGAGGAAGCCAAAGAAGAGCCAAAGGCGTAATCTGTGGATAATCTTAAAGTCCTTGGAACGGTAACTCGATCTCACGGACTTAAAGGATTTTTTAAAGTGAACATACATTCGGCTGGGATTCCACCGATAGCAAAAGACGAACCGGTCTTCATCCAATTACAGGGTGGGCCGGTTCCTTTTTTTGTAGAAGAATGCTCGGCTGCTTCGCACGATGTGTGGATGATGAAGTTGGAAGAGGTTGATTCGCTTGAAGCTACCAACAAGTTTATTGGTGGTGAAATGCTGATTGAAGAAGCCAAGTTTGTTGGAATTAAAACCGAGGCAACTAACGAATTGGTAGGTTTTCAGGTTGAAGATTTTGAGAAGGGTGATATTGGTGTGGTGACCGGGATTCTTGAAACTGCGCAGCATCCCGTAATTGAAATTGAAAAGGACGATAATTTGATTCTTGTTCCTTGGGTTGATGCCATTGTAAAAGACATTAACATGGATGCCCGAACTATCAAAATTGAGGCGCCTGATGGATTGATTGATCTTTACGTAAAAGGATAAGTTAACCCTCAATTTCGAAGGGAATTGAATAGACATGAAAATGCTACAGAGACACAGATTTTCACAGAATAAACATAGAAAGTTCTTTTTTTCCTGTGAAAACTTCTGAGCCTTCTGTGTTTCTGTGGCTAAAACATGTTCTCATATTCTCCATCAACCATTAATAAAAACGGACGAATTACCATCTTACGTTATGGCTGAATCTTATTTCCAATTCAAAAAATTTCGTGTTTACCATTCTGCTGGCGGTTTTAAAGTCGGTACCGATGGTGTGCTGCTTGGAGCATGGGCTCCTGCAAAGGATGGCGATTTGGTTTTGGACATAGGAACTGGGACTGGTCTTATTTCTCTGATGATTGCTCAAAGAGCGAATGTTTCGGTTGATATGGTTGAGATTAATCCGATTGCTGCAGATCAAGCGAAACGGAATGTTGTGCATTCGCCATTTTCCAACATGATGGTTTACAATGAAGATGTTGCCGAATTAGCGGAGCGAGGAAAGAAATATGACTTCATCGTTTGTAATCCACCTTTCTATTCGCATTCACAGCCATCTAAAGATGTATCTATTCGGTTGGCAAAACATACCGTTATGTTAAATCCTGCTGGCCTTTTTAAAGATGTTAGCAAGCTGATGAAATCAGATGCACGTTTTGCTGTCATTTTTCCGCAGACGGAATATGATGTGTTTTTTAATGCCGCAAAAGCGGAAGGTTTTTTTACCAAAGAAGTAGTGAATGTGTTTCCGCAGCCAGATTACCCTCTGATTCGATTGATGGTTCTATTTACCAAGGAAGATACTGGAGAACCAACTAAAACAGATTTTTTGATTGAGAAATCAGCTGAACGTCACGATTATTCTGACGAATACAAGGAACTGACGAAGGATTATTTTCTGAGGTTTTAAAGAAAAATTTTATCGCCAGAGAGACACGGATTTTCACAGAACAAACACAGAAATTTCTTTTTCTCTGTGTCTCTGTGGCTAAAGAAATGTCCCGAAGGAACGCGCTTTATACTTCGAAAAAGCTGAAATGCACCCGTCCGTAATTCCGAGTTTGCGTTAGGGCCGGGAAGGAGCTAAAATCAACTTCTTCAGGATGTTCGACAACGAGAATTCCGCCTTCGGATAAAAGGCCCTTTTCAAGAATGGTTTCTACCAACTTTGGGTAGTGCTCATAACTGTATGGCGGATCAGCAAAAATTAAATCCCATTTCTTCTTGGCTGATTCCACGAATCGGAGCGCATCAGCTTTCATAATGGTTCCTGACTCAAATTTCAGTTCATCAAAAGTTGATTTGACAAACGCAGCACATTTAGAACTTGAATCCACACAAGTGACAGATTCTGCTCCACGACTTACGAATTCGAAACTGATGTTTCCCGTTCCGCAAAAGAGATCGAGCACATTCAACTCGTCAAAATCAACCCAGTTGTTCAGGATATTAAACAGGCCTTCTTTGGCCATATCTGTTGTAGGGCGCACCGGTAAATTTTTTGGTGCACGAATTGTCCGCCCTTTATGATAACCGCTGATTATGCGCATGCTGCTGCAAATATGAATGGAAACCGATATTCGAGAATTTCCTTGAATGAATAGCTATAGGTGAGGTTCTTTGGGCGTTTTCCAAAAGTTAACTTGGAGATAAATTTGGCGATTGAACTGTGGGTTTTATCGCCTTTTTTCACTTTTCCGTTCAATACAACCTCAACTTCTGAGTGTAGAATTTTCAATGTTTCCAAGGAAGCCATTAAGTAATAGAGAACATCGTCACTTTTGGAGTAATTGAACCAGTTGGAGAAGATGAGTTTACCTTCTTTCTGAATAGCCAACGCGAATTGCTTTTCGTTGAGAACAAGGTTTGCTCTCACTTTGACTGAATCGGTTGCTAGGCCGTCTAACCAATTCAAATAGGAAGGTTGAAGAGGTTTTGAAACTACTTCTGCAATTCCTTTAGGAACTCCGAAAACACCAACAGTATCTGAGTTTGAGAACTCTTGACTTTGAATTAAAACATCATCCGATTTTCCGAATAGGAATTCGAAGCTCTTGGCTTTTTCTTTTTCAGAATAAAGTGAAGCAGGAACAAGCGTTTTTTTAGAATCAGAAATTGAGAAAGTTACTTCAGTATCGGCAACAAAAGACGTGAAGTCATCTGAATTAATCAGTTCAGAAACGTTTTTTGACCAACCGTTGTTGTCGGCCGAAAATGGAAATTGAAATGAAGCAAACTCAATTGCTTTAAAAGCCTTGTTTCGCTTTAGGATTTGAACACTAGAGCGAGAAATGTCCGCAAAAGAGAGAAGGCCGCTCTGAGCAGATTCCTGCTCATTATCGGCCTTCAGATAAAACTCTTGTTTGAAAAGCGGAGAGGACAAATCCTTATTCCCAGTTTCCGCTTGTTGATGGTTCAGTCATAGAACCAACTCGCAGGTCTTTTTGAGGCTCGTAGTATTCTGGTAAGATACCCTCAAAGATATAGCTGTTAAGAGCAACAACTTGAAATACAGGAACCATTACTTGTCCTTTTTCCACCATGCCGCTTTCCATTGTGAACTCTTGCGTGTTCCCCGGAGGAATGAATCGTACATCATTTATGTCACCAACTGATTTGAAAAGGGAATCTCTTACGCTAACCATTAAGGTGTCACGGGTAACAAGCCCCATGTCAACTGCTTGTTGCTCTGTAAGTGTATCAGGCACTGTTCCCAGTGCTTTGATTACTGTAAAAGAATCTATATTTACAAACGTGATGAGTGTGTCAAAATTAGAAGCGTAAGCACGATAAACGGACTTGTATGCAAATTGCCAATCTCTAATTGTCTTTAGTTTGGTTTCAACTTTAGCATAACGCTTTGTCTTCTCAACATTAAATTCAATAGGAGCTTGTATTGAACGGTATGCGAAGTAAGCCGTAATAAAGGCGAGGGGAAGGAAAACGAAGAATAACACTTTCTGAATTCCATTACTCAGCATTCCAAGCTTCATTCCTACGGAAAACAATCCTACCGAGAGAATAAGGAGACCTCCTAAAATCCAAAATCCATTTTGACCTCCAAAAAGAGAGTAAAACAGGATAAGGAGTCCACTAATTATTAAGAGGGCGGGAAAGATAAAATCGCTTATGTTTTTGCCAATATTCTTCATCAGTTATGCTGTGCTTAAATGGTCAATTTTTTGGATGCGTGTAAATCTACATTTTTTTTCAAACGGGAATTGAAACATTGTATTGTAAAACAACTAATCAGTATTGAATATTACTAAGAATCAAAGGTTGGTAAAATGTGGTATACGTCAATTGAGGGGTCATTTGGGATGTCTAACTTGCGCACCAATTGTATTCAACATGAAAAATATTATTCCGGTTTTAGCTTCCATTCTTGTTCTGTCGACTTTGTTGACTGAAGCTCAGACCATCAAAGGAAAGATTAATGATAAGTCTAATGGCGAAACATTGATTGGGGTCAATATTTACAATCAAGATAATGTTGGGTCTACAACAAATATTGATGGTGAATACAGTCTTAAGCTTGCTGAGGGCGAGCAAACGATTACCTATAAGTTTATTGGCTATCAGTCGTTTACGAAGAAATTTACACTTGTAGCAGGAGAGACGGTTGAATTTAACGCAAAGCTATCAGTTGCAAGCACCACACTAGATTTGGTGGTGGTTACTGGAAGCCAGTTCGAGACGAAGGTGAGTGAGGAGATGGTTTCGGTTGATGTAATTAAGGAGTATCTTATTGAAAATACTGCATCTCCAGATTTGAGAGCTGCCGTGGCCAAAGTTCCTGGTGTGACAATTCTGGATGGCCAGGCTTCCATTCGTGGTGGTGGTGGTTTTAGTTATGGAGTTGGAAGTAGAGTGCAATTGGTAGTTGACGATCTTCCAATGCTTACAGGGGATTTAAAGGATATTCAGTGGAGTTCCATACCAATGGAAACCGTTAAGCAGATTGAAGTTGTCAAAGGTTCATCAAGTGTGTTGTATGGTTCTGGTGCTATGAATGGAGTTATCCATGTTCGAACGGGTTGGGCAACAGAAAAGCCAGAGACGACTTTTAGAATTTATCAAGGTATTTATACCAACCCATCGCTGGAGGAGGCTAGGTGGTGGGACAAGAATACAAGCCCGGTTTTTACTGGGGTATTCTTTTCGCATCGACAAAAGGTGAAAAATGTTGATGTGGTGGTGGGAGCACACGGCAGCTCTGACTATACGTATTTAGAAAAAGGTAGCCGTCAGGCTTTCAGGGTCAATTTGAAGACACGGGTTACTAATCGCAAGGTTAAGGGATTATCTTATGGTTTAAATGGATCGACTCAGTATCAGCAATCTGGGAGATTTGTGCTTTGGGCAGATAATTTGGCAGGAGCCTACAAGCCATTAGAAGGAACATCTTCTGCAGATAAATACCTGTTCTTAAATATTGATCCTTGGATTCAGTATTCAGGTGAAAAAACGGGATTACACTCTTTGAAGGCGCGTTACTACCGGGTTGAAAGGCGAGATAATGATTGGGAAGGCCCTTCAGCTTCAAACGTCATGTTTTTTGATTACAGGTTTCAGAACGAATTCAAGTATAAGTTCAGGGTTACAGCAGGCGTTCAATACCAATACATCTGGAGTTTTAGCAGTTTATACCCGGAGGCAGGTAACGTTATTACGCACAATCCTTCTGTTTTTGCACAGGTTGAAAAAAGGTTTCTCGACCGGGTTTCTATTCTTGTCGGTTTAAGAAATGAATGGAATAATGTGCTTACGCTGCGAAATGAAACCTCATTGCCAATTTTAAGAGCTGGGGCAAATGTCAAAGTAGCTGACAAAACCAATATTCGTGCTTCTTATGGGCAATCTTTCCGTTTTCCAAGTGTTGGCGAAAAGTTTATCGATGCTAGTTTAGGGCCAATTAGAATTCTTCCAAATGAAGAGTTACAATCAGAAAATGGATGGTCTGCTGAGTTGGCAGTCAAACAAGGCTTTAGAGTTTCAGGGTGGAATGCCTACTTCGATTTTGCCCTATTTTGGATGGAGTTTAATAATATGATTGAATACACCATAGGTATTTACGACTTTGGAGACGAGACTGGTATTCTAGGGTTTAAACCGTTTAATGTTTCAAAGGCAAGGATTGCTGGTGTTGAGTTTGGGCTAACAGGTGATGGCAATTTGGGGCCAATTCCTATGCGCGTATTTATTGGATATACTTTTAATTACCCCGCGGACCTACAGACTGATACCACACAACGAAATGTAGGCGTTTATATGGACAACTTCTTTCAAAGTATCGTTGATGTTCAACCTCTGAATGAGTCTGAGAGTATCTTAAAATACAGGATAACCCATAATTTCAAAGCGGATGTTGAAATGGATTTATGGAAATTTACTCTTGGCTATGCAGTAGAGTACGATAGCTATATGAGCCGAATTGATGCTCCATTTGAAGCTCTTCTTCCTGGGTTTGCAGAATACCGTGAGCTCAAAACAGATGGGGTTTGGCGTATGGATGCTAGAGTATTGTTTAATATTTCTAAAAAGTCAAGCGTAGGTCTTATAGCTAAAAACTTCCTTAATGAATTTTATTCTATCCGTCCAGGAGTTATGGAAGCGCCAAGAAACTTTACGCTACAGTATACACTTAAGTTGTAGTCCCGGTTGGTTTTTCATTCCTAACCTGACGTTAGGATTTAAGAATAGATAGACTAAACTAAACAGCTTCAATTCCAGTGTCACGCTTTTGGCGCGGTCTATCCAGAATTAGCGTTTTGTTTGATGCAAACTTGCTGCGAAAAACTAATTAAACCGACCCACGTCCGTTAGATTGAATGCAGGTTAGTATGATTATTTAGAACCCTGGATGCGGGATCGGTATTCCTGTTTTTAAAACAGTGTGTACTAAGGAAATCATAAGTGCAAACATTAGAAAACCAAAAACTGACCAGTATTTAGACACGGTCTGTCTTCGTATCAATTGAGTAGACCTCATTGCAAAGAACCAAATGGACAAAAGACCAATAGATGTAGTTATGAATGTCAGTACGTTCGGAATAATATTCATTGGGAAAACAGAAAGTGTAATGATTACGCTTCCAATTGCGGGCGGGAGAATTAAATGATGCAATAGAAATCGTTGTCTGTACTGAGGGATATCTATTTGGTAAACAGAGGTGGCGGTTTGTAGCAATGGTTTTGCATACAAAACCCCTATTATAACAGAAAGAAGAAACCCCAAAAAAGCCATCGCAACTTTTCCTGCTGTAGTCATATATAAGTAAGCCGCTACAATACCAAGTTCTAGGCCTAGAGCGTCAAGACTTCGGAACTGAAAATCTGAAGCAAAAAAAGCACCCATCATCCGTTGCGAAATAATAATGAAAGAGAGAAAGCTCAGCCAGATAAGCATTAGCCTAAGCGGAATTGCTGCAGTTTTCATCTTGAGATAAGCAGCGTAGAAGCCAATGCCTGTTGTAAACATAACTACAATGCTAATTGAGTATGTTATTTTTACACACCTAGGGTACCAAGCAGAGCTGTTTCCAAAACCAATGTAGTCGAAGAAAAGCGTAGGTTTTATATTGTAATGCGCAGCAGTAACAGCTATGGCTAGGTCGTAAAGGACATAAAGAAATAGGTACGCAAAGGCAAACAAAAAGGCGGATTCGAGTATATCAGCCCACCTTCGTTTGTTTTTTAGTTTGAGTAAGACCTCTTCATCATTGAAGATTTCATCCATTATAGATACTAGCTATTGCTTGGCTTTGCTTTACCCACAATTCTGAGTTTGGCAAACTTTAATAAAAGCTGTTTGTTTCCAGCACCTTGAAATGTAACCGTAGCCTTAATGTTGGGAGCCTCACCGTCCATTGCAATGATTTCACCCTTACCAAATTTGTCATGAATCACCGCAGTGCCAACTATCATCCGTGCCACATGCTCACTTGTTCCGCCACCAGTGTCTAATTCGCCTGGTTCGCGACTATCATCATACTTAGTTAGGTTTTTTGATCTTAAATCTGTTCTGCTCACGGTTCCTTGCTGATTAGTTGTTCTTCGTAAAAGTGGCTTTTTATTCCAAGTTTGTGAAGGTATGGAATTTTCACTAATGCTTGGTTTTGAAGAGGTTACGTCTAGGTGTTTTTCTGGGATTTCGTCTATAAAACGACTAGGTTCGCTATGCACAAGGTTTCCCCATCGGAACCGGCTTACGGCATAACTCAGGCTTACTTTCTTTTCGGCACGTGTTAAAGCCACGTAAAACAACCTTCTTTCTTCTTCCAAATCAGGTCTGGAACTTAATGAGAGTTGAGATGGAAAAAGGTTTTCTTCTAGTCCTACTACATATACGTAAGGATACTCTAGCCCTTTTGATGCGTGAATTGTCATCAACGAAACTTTGTTGTTATTCTCTGGGTCGTTGTCCTTGTCTGCATCGGTCAAAAGAGCGATGTCGGCTGTAAATTTATCTAACGTTTTTTCTTCTGGCTCGTCAATCACCTCGTCTTCGCCCGGAACATCTTCTACAAACTCTTTCAATCCATTTAGCAATTCCTGAATATTCTCATATCGGCTAACGCCTTCGGGAGATTTGTCTGCATGTAAATCGCGAAGCAAACCAGATGATGAGGCAATTTTTGAACCCAGTTCATATGCATCTGTCGTACGTAATTGAACCTGAAAGCTGCGAATCATGTTCGCGAAAACGTCTAATTTCTTAGCCGTTCCAGCATTAAATTGCGAGTTCAAAACTTGCGGGTCGCTTACAATAGACCAAAGGTCTTTGTTCCAATCATTGGCTAATACAATTGCTTTTTCTAATGTCGTTTTTCCAATTCCTCGCGCGGGATAATTTATGATTCGTTTTAAAGCTTCCTCATCCTGTGGATTGATAGCCATGCGGAAATAAGCAACCATATCTTTAACTTCCTTACGCTGGTAGAAACTTTGGCCTCCGTAAATCCGGTAAGGAATATTCATCTTACGCAAGCCCTCTTCAATTGATCGAGACTGCGCATTGGTTCTATATAAGATGGCGAAATCCTTTTCTTGAACTTGCTCATTCATCTTGGTTTCAAAGATGGAACGGGCAACTGACATACCTTCTTCGGTATCCGTTAGGTTCCGAATCACTGGTATTTTTTCACCATCCTCGTTTCCGGTCCAAACAGTTTTTTTAAGTCTGTCTTGGTTGTGTTCTATTACCCCATTTGCAGCGGCTACAATATGCTTAGTAGAGCGGTAGTTTTGCTCAAGCTTAAAGGTTTTTACGTCCGGGTAATCCTTCTTAAAGTTGAGGATGTTTTCAATGTTTGCACCTCTAAAAGCGTAAATCGACTGAGCATCATCTCCAACCACACAGATGTTTTCAAACTTTGCAGCTAGTCGTTTCACAATGAGATATTGCGAATAGTTCGTATCCTGATACTCATCCACCATAATCGCTTTGAAACGGTTCTGATATTTATTCAGAATGTCCGGAAAATCTCGAAGTAGCACGTTTGTCCAGTAAAGCAAATCGTCAAAATCCATTGCTCCCGACTTAAAAAGTCGATCGGAGTATTTCTTGTAAACGATGCCCAACTTCGGCTTGGCGCTCATTCGGTCTTCTGTAGTCAGCTCATCATTTTTTAGATACTCATTGGCCGAGATGAGATTGGTCTTGGCTGCAGAAATACGGTTTAGAACCAAGCCTGGTTTGTAGGTCTTATCATCCAACGACTCCTCTTTAAGAATGGCTTTTATCAGATTCTTCGAGTCGGCCGAGTCGTAAATGGTAAAGTTTGATGGGTAACCGATTCGCTCGCTTTCAAACCGCAGAATTTTTGCAAACACAGAGTGGAATGTTCCCATCCAAATATTCTTTGCTTCCCTACCGACCATGTTCTCAATTCGTGAACGCATTTCTTTGGCCGCCTTATTTGTAAAGGTGAGGGCAAGAATATTAAATGGATCGTAACCGCTGTTAATAAGATGTGCTACTCGGTAGGTAAGTACTCTTGTTTTTCCAGAACCGGCTCCAGCAATAATCATTACGGGTCCAGTCAATTGCTCAACAGCCCTACGCTGTTCTACGTTCAGTTCGTTTAAATATTCCATTCAAGGGGTAAAAGTAGGAATCGTGGATTTGTAGCCAGCATTGCCTTAGTAGATTTTGGTTTGGTTTTCAACAGAAACAGTGAGTGTTTTCGTAATTGTAAGAATTACATTGCATCATTTCTAAAAATGATAGCTTTGCTTTCTATATAACAACCCACTAAAAGTTGATTTATTTGACGCCATGAAAAAAAATTATTTCCTCGTCTTCCTTTTATTTTCTGTAGGATTTTCGGCAGACTCTTTAGCCCAATGTGGAACTACGCCAATTACAGGTGATTTTATTATTACAACAAATACAGCATTAACAGGAACATACAACGTTTCAGGTATTTTTAGGGTTGATGCTGGTGTTATCGTTACCGTTACGCCTTATTCGTCAGGAGGCTGCGGAGAGCTAATAATAAATGCAACTACCGTAGAAGTTCTTGGCGATATTATCGCAGACGGATCCGGTTTTCTTGGTGGTACTGGTGGTACTGGTGGTACAGCAGGTAATAACGTGGGTGCGCTTACAGGATGCGTTGATAAGGACAATTGCATTGTAATTGATGTGAACGGAGGTGCCGCTGGTGGTGCTGGAAATGGCCCCGGTGCAGGTATCGCTGGAAATGGTGGCTCCCTCGGAATGGGACCTAAGCAAGTTTGTGAGAATTTTGGCGATGAGTACGGGTTTGTGCCCGGTGCTGGTGGTGCTGGAGGTGCAGCTGGTGGTAGCTATGGAGGAGTAGCTGCTCAAGGTGGAACCGGAGGAAACGGCTCCGCTTATAATTCAGGAAACTTTTCTGGAATGGATAGAGCAGGTTGTGCGACTCCTATTGCCGGTAATGGTGGTACGGGAGGTATTGTAGGTGGTACTTACGGTACGGCTACAGGAGTTGATATCGCCTTAGGTTCTGGCGGTGCTGGTAGCGGTGGCGGTGGTAAAAGTGCATCCAATGGTGCTGCTGGGGGTGTTGGAGGTGCTGGCGGTGGATTGATAGAATTACGCGCTAGCGGAGACTTGACTGTTGCAGGAAATATTTCCGTAAACGGTCAGGTTGGTGCTGCTGGCGGAAACGGAGGAAATGGTGGTACTACAACGGACTGCTGCTCTGATCCTTGTAATGATTGTGGAGAGCGTACATTTTCTTCAGGTGCGGGCGGTGGTGCTGGTGCCGGAGGTGGTTCTGGAGGAGGAATTCTATTAAGAGCCACAGGTATTTCTAATGTTACAGGTACGCTTCGGTCTCTTGGAGGTAATGGCGGAACAGGAGGCTCTGGTGGTGCTGGAAACTCAGGATGTTCGTACAGCGCGCTTTTTTGTGGAAGCAGCAGTGGAAATTCCAATGCTGGTGCTTCTGGTGCTGTAGGGGGTGCTGCTGCTGGTGGACGAATCAAAATATTCCAAAACCCATGTCAGTCCAATATAATTAGTGCTAGCATACTTATTAACGGAGGAAACGGATTTGGTGGTACGGCTGCAGATGGAACCTACCATTTAGGAGACATTGCAAGTATTGTTGCTCCAGCGTTAACTTCGTCTACAGACAGTGTAAGCTGTTTCGGATTGGTTGATGGTGCGGCAACTGTTGTGGTTAGTGGAGGAACAGCTCCATTTACATATTCTTGGGATGACCCATCTACTCAAACTACACCAACAGCTTCAAGTCTCGCGGCTGGATCCTATGAAGTGACGGTTGTAGATTCAAATCAATGTTCTGTTACAGCTACTATTGATGTATCTCAACCTATTATATTAACCGCTCAGGTATTCGGAGCGCCTATTGATGTCGATTGTTTCGGTTCTTCTACTGCTGAGGCATCTGTAATGGGATTTGGAGGAACCGAACCTTACAGTTACCTGTGGAACGACCCAAGTACTCAGAATACCGATGTGGCAACCAATCTTCCTGCTGGATCTTGGGTAGCTGAAGTTACTGATGCAAATGGTTGTGTTGCAACGGATACTGCTGTAATAGGCTCAGGTACTCCATTCGCAGCCTCCGTTATTTTTAATCAAGGTGTTTCTTGTTTTGGTGATAATGATGGACAAGCAACTGTTACGGCAAATGGTACTGGTTTAATCTATTCTTGGGATGACCCTTTATTGCAGGCTACGGCAACGGCATCTAACCTTCCTGGCGGAACTTGGAACGTGACGGTGTCATCTTCTCAAACATGTGATACAACGATTGCCGTTACCATTTTCGAACCAGATTCGTTGATATTAATTGCTGTGGAAAACCAACCGGCCTCTTGTAATGGAGGGAGCGATGGAATTGCCGTGGTTGGACAGCTAGGCGGAACACCAGGATTTACGTATTTGTGGGATGACCCAGACCTTTCGACAACAGATGTTGTATCAGACTTGGCGGCCGGAATATATAATGTCTTTGTCACGGACGCTAATCTTTGTGCTTCAACGGCACAAGTAGAAATTACTCAGGCTTCTGCTATTTCCATTGCCGTTGATATTGATAGTGCTAGTTGCAATGGCGCAAGTGATGCACAGATTAATGCCATCGTTTCTGGTGGAACATCAAGTTATACCTACGAATGGAATCCAGGTGCAATTGCAGGAAACCCATTGACAGGAATTTCTGTAGTTGGTGGCCCATACTCGCTCACCGTTACCGATGCTAACAATTGTACAGCAGAATTGCAGAACATTATCGTTCAAGAACCACTTCCGATAGTACTTACGTTGGATCAAGAAGAAGATATTAGTTGTAACGGTGCTTCTGACGGACAGGCTGAAATAAGCCAAGTTGGCGGTACAGCACCATACACTTATTTATGGGATGATCCAACAGCGCAATCAACTGCTTTGGCAGGTGGACTTTCGCCCGGCACGTATTCTGCCGTGGTAACTGATGCCAATGGCTGTACAGCACTATGGCAGAATGTAGAGATTACAGAACCAGACCCGCTCCTTGCTACAGTTATTTCAGCCACTCCAACTACCTGTAGTTACTCGGAGGATGGAATGGCGGAAGCTGAAGTTGTTGGCGGGACAACGCCATACGACTATCTATGGGATGATGCTAGCGGACAGACGGGAAGCACTGCAATAGGACTTGGTGCAGGAGACTTCACCATTACAGTAACCGATGCAAACGGTTGTACAGCGCAGGCAATTGCCACAATCGATCCACCAGCTACTGTTTTGAATGCAGACTTTACCGTCAGCCCAGAAACGGGGCAGCAGCCGATGGATATTACAATTACAAATCTATCTGAAGGTGGAACGGCTTATGAGTGGATTTTCGGTGATGGCAATACCCTTACAACGTTTGATACTGCTACTTTCGAATTTCTCTACGCAGATTCTGGAACATTCTCGTTAACGCTTATCGCATATGATGATGTAACGGGATGTACAGATACGATGATTCTGGAGAATGGAATTTATGTAGAACCAACCTCCTTCATTCGTATTCCTAACGTAATTACGCCAAACGGAGATGGAATCAATGATATGTTCCCAATTGATCCAGTTCAGAATAATTTCTTTCCGTTTGATATTAGAAATATCTACGATTTCAATGGTGAGATATACAACCGCTGGGGACAGATGGTCTATAAATGGACACAGCCACTTGCAGGTTGGGATGGTAGATCCACTAGCGGGTTAAACTTGAATAACGGAACGTATTACTTCGTGATAACAGCCAAAGGTGTAGATGGGGATTCCGTTACTGACTACGAGTTTAAGGGAGCCGTTACGCTTATTAAATAGGCGTAGCCAACCACATAGATAAAGAGCCTCCTTCGGGAGGCTTTTTTTATTAACAATCCTACAGAAAGACACCTGTGAGAAAAAGATTTTGGATTTAATCAATTAGCTCTTGTTTTTTCGCAACAAGTTCGTACTTTTGCCGACCCTTAAATAAGAGGGTATTGAACCAAAAATCAACGAAAGCCGCGCTATGCCTACGATTCAGCAGCTTGTAAGGAAGGGAAGAAAGACGATTACTAATAAAAGTAAATCGGCTGCACTGGATTCCTGTCCACAACGAAGAGGTGTTTGTATTAGAGTTTATACAACCACTCCAAAGAAACCGAATTCAGCTATGAGAAAAGTAGCGAGGGTTCGTCTTACCAATGGTAAAGAGGTCAACTCTTACATCGGTGGAGAAGGACACAACTTGCAAGAACACTCAATTGTGTTGGTAAGAGGTGGCAGAGTAAAAGATCTTCCAGGTGTGCGTTATCACATCGTAAGAGGAGCACTTGATACTGCTGGTGTTGGTGATAGAATGCAAGGGAGATCTAAATACGGGACAAAGCGTCCTAAGGCTAAGAAATAAGAGTATATAGACAATGAGAAAGTCGATACCTAAAAAAAGAGAACTTGTTCCGGATCCTAAATTCAAGGATACGTTGGTAACTCGTTTCGTTAATAGCTTAATGCTAGACGGTAAGAAGAGTGTTGCTCTTAAGGTTTTTTATGATGCAATCGAAATCGTAGACGAAAAGTCTGGCGAGGACGAAAACGGATTGGATGTGTTCAAAAAATCACTGAACAATATCATGCCTCCAGTAGAGGTGAAGAGCCGAAGAGTAGGTGGTTCTACTTTTCAAATTCCAATTGAAGTCCGACCAAAAAGAAAATTGGCATTGGGAATCACATGGATGATTCTTTATGCTCGTAAGCGTAACGATAAGTCAATGGCCAGAAAGCTAGCCGCTGAGATTATTGCTGGTGCCAAAGAAGAAGGTGCAGCTTACAAAAAAAGAGAAGACACGCTAAGAATGGCGGAGGCAAACAAAGCTTTCTCTCATTTCAGATTCTAATCAGGTTTAGAAAAGAAAATGGCTGACTTAAAATTTACAAGGAACATTGGTATTGCTGCTCACATTGATGCAGGGAAAACTACTACCACTGAGCGTGTCCTTTATTATGCAGGTGTAAATCACAAAATTGGTGAAGTGCATGATGGTGCTGCAACCATGGATTGGATGGAGCAAGAGCAAGAACGGGGTATTACAATTACTTCGGCTGCTACTACATGTTTCTGGAAATACAAGGAGAACGATTACAAGATTAATATTATTGACACACCAGGACACGTTGATTTTACTGTAGAGGTAAATCGTTCGTTACGTGTATTGGACGGTCTAGTATTCCTTTTCTCAGCTGTTGATGGTGTTGAGCCACAATCTGAGACAAATTGGAGGTTGGCTGATAATTATAACGTAACTCGTCTTGGTTTTGTAAATAAGATGGATCGTTCTGGTGCTGACTTCTTGAAGGTTGTTGGTCAGGTAAGAGAAATGTTAGGTGGTAATGCAGTTCCATTACAGTTACCAATTGGAGCAGAGGAGACTTTTGAAGGCGTTGTTGACCTTGTTTACAACCGTGCAATGGTTTGGAACGAGGAGGATCATGGAATGACATTCCGAGAAGTTCCTATTCCAGCTGATATGGTTGAGGAGGTTGCCGAGTGGAGAGAGAAATTATTGGAATCTGTTGCAGATTTCGATGATACGTTGATGGAAAAATATTTTGAAGATCCAGATTCGATTACCGAGACAGAGGTGATTTCTGCTCTTCGTAAAGCATGTATTGCCAATAAGGTAATTCCAATGCTTTGTGGTTCGGCATTCAAGAACAAAGGTGTTCAGACAATGCTAGATTACGTGATGGAGTTAATGCCAAGTCCGCTTGACATGCACAACATTACAGGTACAAATCCAGATACTGACGAGAAAATCTCTCGTAAACCAGATGTAAAGGAGCCGTTTGCAGCTTTGGCATTTAAGATTGCTACCGATCCTTTTGTTGGTCGTTTGTGTTTCTTCCGTGCTTATTCAGGTCGTTTAGAAGCGGGTTCTTACGTGTACAACATGCGAACCTTGAAAAAGGAGCGTATCTCGCGTATCTTCCAAATGCACGCAAATAAGCAGAACTCAATTCCTTTTATCGAGGCCGGAGATATAGGTGCTGCCGTTGGTTTCAAGGACATCAGAACAGGAGATACTCTTTGCGATCAGAAGTACCCAATTATTCTGGAATCAATGAATTTCCCTGAACCTGTTATCGGTTTGGCAATTGAGCCAAAGACACAGGCAGATATGGATAAGTTAGGTGTAGGTTTAAATAAACTTGCCGAAGAGGATCCAACGTTTGTAGTTCATACCGATGAAGATTCTGGTCAAACAGTTATCTCGGGTATGGGAGAGCTTCACTTGGAAATCATCATCGACCGATTAAAACGTGAGTTTGGTGTCGAAGTTAACCAAGGAGCGCCTCAAGTAACTTATAAAGAAGCTATTACGGAGACTATTACTCATCGTGAGATTTACAAGAAGCAGTCTGGTGGTCGTGGTAAGTTTGCAGATATTTCGTTTGAACTTGGTCCAGTTGATGAAGATTTTGTTGGAGAGGGTCTACAGTTCGAGAACAAGATTAGTGGTGGTAACATCCCAAGAGAATTTATTCCTTCGGTAGAGAAAGGGTTCAAGATGGCCATGAACAATGGTGTACTTGCGGGATTTAAGATGGACACCTTGAAGGTAACGCTGAAAGACGGTTCATTTCATGCTGTCGATTCGGATGCTTTGTCTTTCGAGATTTGTGCGCAAATTGGTTACAAAGAATCTGTTAGGAAAGCAGGCCCAGTTCTTCTTGAGCCAATCATGAAAGTTGAAGTTGTTACTCCAGAGGAGAACATGGGAGACGTGATGGGAGACCTTAACAGAAGAAGAGGTCAAATGCAAGGAATGGATAGCCGGGGTAATGCTCAGGTTATAAAATGTCTTGTTCCACTTTCGGAAATGTTTGGTTACGTAACTCAGTTGAGAACCATCACTTCAGGTAGAGCAACATCTACAATGGAATTCAATCACTTCTCACAATGTCCGAAAGGCGTTTCCGATGAAGTTATTGCACGAGTAAAGGGCGAAAAAGTAAGCTAATCATAGGCTGATAAAATAATTATGGCACAAAGAATCAGAATAAAGCTCAAATCTTACGACCATAATTTGGTTGATAAAAGTGCTGAGAAGATTGTGAAAACAGTGAAAGCCACTGGAGCAATTGTTAGTGGACCAATTCCACTTCCAACTCACAAGAAAATCTACACAGTTCTTCGTTCAACTCACGTTAACAAGAAGTCGAGAGAGCAATTCCAATTCAGTTCTTACAAGAGACTGTTGGATATCTATAGCAGCACCGCAAAAACAGTTGATTCATTGATGAAACTGGAGTTGCCAAGTGGAGTTGAGGTAGAGATAAAAGTATAACGTAGAGACGCAATGCTTGCGACTCATGTTAAAAAGTAAATAGAACAAACAATTAATAGGTAGGTCATGTCTGGACTTATAGGAAAGAAAATAGGAATGACGAGTCTCTTTAATGAGGCTGGGAAAAATATTCCATGTACTGTTCTCGCAGTAGAACCTTGTACTGTTACTCAGGTCAAAACTGACGAAACGGATGGTTATAATGCTTTTCAGTTAGGAACTGGAAGCCGCAGCGACAAGCGAACTACAGCTGCTTTGAAAGGACATTTCAAAAAGGCCAATGCTGAGAATAAGCATAAGATGGTTGAATTTCGAACAACTCATGGGTATACCCAATTTGGAGCAAACACGGTTTTAGGAACAGAGCTTTCGGTTGCAGATGTCTTTGAAGAAGGAGAGTTTGTAGATGTAGTTGGAACGTCAAAAGGAAAAGGTTTCCAAGGTGTAGTTAAGCGTTACAACTTTAAAGGAGTTGGACAAGCTACTCACGGCCAGCACAACAGAGCACGTCATCCGGGTTCAATTGGAGCGGCATCTTACCCTGCAAGAGTATTTAAAGGAATGAGAATGGGCGGCCAAATGGGCGGAGACAGAGTAAAGCTTCAAAACCTGCAGGTGCTTAAAGTTGATTCAGAAAAGAATTTACTTGTGGTTAGTGGCGCAGTGCCAGGAGCAAAAGGATCATACATTATTGTAGAGAAGTAATAATGGAATTAGTAGTAATAGATATAACAGGTAAGGCAACTTCCAGAAAAGCGAAGTTGAGTAAGGATGTTTTTGGTGTAGAACCAAACGAACATGCCATTTACCTAGACGTAAAGCAGTTCTTGGCTAATCAGCGCCAAGGAACATCTAAGGCAAGAGAGCGTTCGGAAGTTCGCGGTAGTCGTAGAAAAATTAGAAAGCAAAAAGGTTCTGGTGGGGCTCGTTTCGGGGATATTAAGAACCCATTGTTTAGAGGTGGTGGTCGTGTATTCGGTCCTCGTCCAAAAGAACATGGTTTCAAATTGAACAAGAAACTGAAGCAGGCAGCGCGTAGATCAGCTCTATCATTAATGGCAAGTGAGAAATCAATTACTGTTGTTGAAGACTTGAAATTCGATACCATTAAGACCAAGTCTTATGCTGAGTTTCTGAGCAATCTGAAGTTATCCGACAAAAAAACATTGCTAGTCACGAATGAGCTAGAAAAAAATGTATATTTGTCCTCCCGAAATTTAGGAGGAGCGAAAGTCGTAACTGCTTCGGAATTAAATACTTACGGGATTTTAAACGCAAATAACCTTCTCCTTACGGAAAGCGCAATTGCGGTAATTGAGAAAAGTTTAAGCTAAGAAGTGATGGAAGTTCTAGTTAAACCATTGATAACAGAGAAAATGACAGACTTGGGTGCCAAGTTAGGTCAGTATGGTTTTGTTGTCAATAGAAAAGCCAATAAGGTTGAGGTGAAGCAAGCTGTGGAATCAATGTATGGTGTTACTGTTAAGTCAGTTAACACTATGGTTATTCCTGGTAAGAAGAGAAGCCGAAATACTAAGTCAAAGTTTATTGTAGGTAGAACTTCTGCTGTTAAGAAGGCCATCGTGACTTTGGCAGAAGGAGAAACCATTGACTTTTATAGCAATATCTAAGATACCATGGCTGTAAGAAAATTAAAACCGACTACTCCAGGGCAACGTCATAAAGTTGCCAGTACGTTTGAAACTGTTACCACCGACAGACCAGAAAAGTCATTGGTAAAAGGACAGAGCAAATCTGGTGGGCGTAACAATACAGGTAAGATGACCATGCGCTACATTGGTGGTGGTCATAAACGAAAATACCGTGTAATTGACTTTAAGCGTAATAAGGATGGAATTCCTGCCACGGTTAAAACAATTGAGTACGACCCAAATCGTAATGCACGTATTGCACTTCTTTTTTATGCTGATGGAGAAAAGCGATACATCATCGCTCCAAAAGGAATAGAGATAGGGCAAGTTATCGTATCCGGAAAAGATTCTGCACCGAATGTTGGAAACACGCTTTTATTAAGTGAGATTCCGATGGGTACAATTGTTCACTGTCTGGAGTTAAAACCGGGACAAGGAGCTATTCTTGCAAGAAGTGCTGGTGCTTACGCACAATTAGTTGCAAGAGAAGGAAGATACGCTACGCTAAAAATGCCTTCAGGAGAGGTGAGAATGATTCTCGTTACCTGTAGAGCAACAATCGGAACAGTTTCAAACAGTGATTTCAGTTTGGAAGTTTCAGGTAAAGCAGGTCGTTCAAGATGGTTGGGTAGAAGACCACGTGTACGTCCGGTAGTAATGAATCCAGTCGATCACCCAATGGGTGGTGGTGAAGGAAAATCATCTGGGGGTCATCCAAGGTCTCGTACTGGTCTTTCGGCAAAAGGATTTAAAACGCGAAGCAAAGTGAAAGCTTCAAGTAAGTATATAGTTGAAAAAAGAAAGAAGTAATTAGGTAATGGCAAGATCACTCAAAAAAGGGCCTTTCATTGATTTCAAACTCGAAAAACGAGCTTTGGAAGCCCAAGACAGCAGAAAAAAGACCGTGATCAAAACTTGGTCTAGAAGATCAGTTATCAGTCCAGACTTTGTAGGTCTAACCATTGCAGTGCACAACGGAAACAAGTTTATCCCTGTGTATGTAACAGAGAATATGGTAGGTCACAAGTTTGGTGAGTTTTCGCCAACTAGGACATACCGAGGACACGGACGAGGTAAGAAGTAATAAAGCTGATTCAGCTCCAAGCATAAAGCAATGGGAAAGAGAAAAAGACTTATGGCAGACAAAATGAAGGAAGAGCGCAAGACGCAATACTTCGCTTCATTAAAGAATGTCCCAACGTCACCAAGAAAAATGCGGTTAGTGGCAGATATGGTTAGAGGAATGAATGTTGATAAAGCACTATATGCTTTGAAACTTCATCCGAAAGAGGCTTCTGCAAGACTTGAAAAGTTGCTGCTTTCAGCACTTTCAAATTACGAGCAAAAGACCAATGGCTCTGTTGATGCAGCAACTCTTTTTGTGAAAGAGATTCAGGTTGACAGCGCACGTTCATTGAAAAGATTGCAAACTGCCCCTCAAGGGAGAGCGCACAGAATTAGAAAACGATCAAACCACGTAACACTTGTTTTAGACAGCAAGAACGATTAACGCATGGGACAGAAGACAAATCCAATAGGTAATAGGCTCGGTATCATCAGAGGTTGGGATTCCAACTGGTATGGTGGGAAAGACACGGCTGCAAACATTGAAGGCGATTATAAGATTCGTAAGTATCTACATGCTCGTCTAGCTAAAGCTAGTATCTCAAAAATTATTGTTGAGCGTACGCTAAAGTTGATTACTGTAACTGTTAATACGGCTCGTCCAGGTATTATCATCGGGAAAGGTGGTAGTGAGGTTGATAAGTTGAAAGAAGAGTTGAAGAAGATTACTGGTAAAGAAGTCCAGATTAACATCTTCGAGATTAAGAGACCAGAGCTTGATGCTCGGTTGGTAGGAGAGAGTGTCGCACGTCAATTAGAAGGACGTATTTCTTTTAGAAGAGCAGTTAAAATGGCTGTCGCTTCAACCATGAGAATGGGAGCGGAAGGAATTAAAATTCAGGTTGGTGGACGGTTAGGAGGAGCGGAGATGGCTCGTAGTGAAATGTACAAGGATGGTAGAATTCCATTGCACACTTTCAGAGCGGACATCGACTATGCAAACGTAGAGGCACATACTACTTATGGTCGTATTGGCATCAAAGTTTGGATTATGCTCGGAGAAGTTTACGGCAAAAGAGATTTAGCTCCAAATGCAAATGTTCAGAGCAAAAAGCCTGCACGTTTAGAGCGAAGAGATAGCCGAGACAGAGATAGAAAGTAATTATTAGGTAGAACAGGAATAACAAGTTAGTTATGCTACAGCCAAAAAGGACGAAGTTCCGTAAAATGCACAAAATGCCAATGAAGGGGTTAGCCCAGCGTGGCAGCCAATTAGCCTTCGGTTCATTTGGTATTAAAGCAGAAGCGGGTGCATGGATAACCGCTCGTCAGATTGAATCTGCGCGAGTTGCGGTAACGCGATTCATGAAGAGAGAAGGACAAGTGTGGATTAAGATTTTTCCAGACAAGCCAATTACTAAGAAACCAGCCGAGGTAAGGATGGGTAAGGGTAAAGGTTCTCCGGAATATTGGGTAGCGGTTGTTAAACCAGGTTGCGTAATGTTTGAAATTGAGGGGGTTGATATGGCAACAGCCAAAGAAGCACTTCGATTAGCTTCGCAGAAACTACCTATTACCACAAAGTTTATTGTGAGAAGAGATTACACAGGGGCTTAAGAGTTATAGGATAATGGAAAACGCAGTAATAAAAGAATTGTCAAGCGAAGAGCTGGAGGACCGATTGGCCGAAGAGCGATTGAAGCTTACAAAATTGAAAATGAATCATGCGGTATCTCCGATTGAGAATCCGCAAGAACTAAAACATGCACGAAGATTAATCGCTAGGTTAATGACCGAACGAACTTTGAGAAACGCAGTAGTAAGCTGAAATGGAGAATACAGCAGTAAGAAACCTTAGAAAGGAAAGAATCGGGGTTGTCGTTAGCGACAAGATGGATAAAACCATTACCGTTAGTGTTGAGCGTAAAGTGAAGCACCCGATGTACGGAAAGTTCGTGAAGAAGTCTAAAAGCTTTCACGCTCATGACGAGAATAATGATTGTGGTATCGGTGATACCGTTAGAATCATGGAAACTCGCCCACTGAGTAAGATGAAGAACTGGAGACTGGTAGAAATCTTAGAAAAAGCTAAGTAAGCCATGATACAAACAGAATCAAGACTTAAGGTCGCGGACAATAGTGGTGCTAAAGAAGTTCTTTGCATCCGGGTTCTTGGAGGAACAGGAAAGCGTTACGCTCGCATCGGTGACACCATCGTTGTAACAGTAAAAGACGCTGCTCCCGCTGCAGCTGCTAAAAAAGGGACTGTCTCTAAAGCGGTTGTGGTAAGAACCAGAAAGGAAACAAGACGACAAGACGGTTCTTATATCCGTTTTGATGATAACGCAGTTGTGCTTTTGAACGCTGCTGGTGAGATGAGAGGAACACGGATTTTCGGACCTGTTGCTCGTGAGTTGAGAGATAAATCATTTATGAAGATTGTATCACTTGCACCTGAGGTGCTTTGATATAAAGAAGCAAAGCAATGGCAAAGTTTCATATAAAAAAGGACGACACCGTAAAGGTAATTTCGGGAGTGTCTAAAGGAGAAGAAGGCAAAGTTCTAGAGGTATATCCTTCAAAGAACAGAGCTTTGGTTGAAGGTGTGAATATGGTAAAACGTCACACCAAGCCGAATGCTACACATCCTAACGGAGGTATTGTAGACCAAGAGGCAACAATCCAACTTTCAAATTTGATGTTGGTTGATCCTAAAACGGGAGAAGCTACACGAACTGGAAGAAAACTGGTTGACGGAAAGTTGGCTAGATATTCTAAGAAAACGGGAGAAGTAATTAAGTAATGAGTGCTACACCAACTCTTAAGTTAAAGTATCAGGCGGACATAGTTCCAGCGCTGAAGGAGAAGTTCCAATACAAAAGCGTAATGGAAGTTCCTAAGCTTGAAAAAATCTGTTTGAACCAAGGACTTGGTTTAGCAGTAGCAGACAAGAAAGTGCTTGAAGCAGCTTTGGCTGACATGAGCATTATTGCTGGTCAGAAAGCTATTTCTTCCATGTCTAAGAAAGACATTTCAAACTTCAAATTGCGTAAGGGAATGCCAATTGGTGCTCGTGTAACGCTTCGCGGAAATAAGATGTACGAATTCTTAGAAAGACTGGTAGCAGTTGCTCTTCCACGAGTTAGAGATTTCCGAGGAATCAGTCCAAAAGGATTTGATGGAATGGGAAACTACAACTTGGGAATCACCGAGCAAATCATCTTCCCAGAGATTGATATTGAGAAAGTTAACAAGATACTTGGTATGGATATCACATTTGTGACATCAGCCAAAACAAACGAAGAAGGACTCGCTCTATTGAAAGAGTTCGGAATGCCTTTCAAAAAGTAAGATATGGCTAAAGAATCAATGAAAGCAAGAGAGCGTAAGCGTGCCGCAATGGTAGCGCGTTATGCAGACAAGCGAGCTCGACTTAAAGCAGATGGTGATTACCAAGCTTTGTCACGTATGCCAAAGAACAGTGCCGCTATCAGAATGCACAATAGATGTAGCATTACTGGCCGACCAAAAGGATACATGAGAGATTTTGGTATTAGCAGAATCCAATTCAGAGAAATGGCCAATGCTGGTCTTATCCCTGGAGTTAAAAAGGCAAGTTGGTAAAAGGAGTTTTATGTCTAGAGCCACGAGTTAAAACTCACCACTCGAAACTAGCAACTAGCAACTAAAGATAAAAATGACAGATCCAGTAGCAGATTACCTAACAAGAGTTAGAAATGCGATTCAAGCGAATCACAAGGTTGTAGATATTCCAGCCTCTAACTTGAAGAAAGCCATCACTAAAATCCTTTTCGAAAAAGGATATATCCTAAACTACAAGTTTGAGGAAGAAGGAGTGCAAGGCAGCATTAAGATTGCGCTTAAATACAATCCACAAACGAAGGTAAACGCCATCAAAGGATTGGAACGAGCTAGTAAGCCAGGACTTAGGAAATACGCTGGATCGGGAGACCTTCCACGAGTATTAAACGGGCTTGGTGTCGCAATCGTGTCTACTTCTAAAGGAGTGATGACAGATAAGGAAGCCAGAGTTCAGAACCTTGGTGGAGAAGTTATCTGCTACGTGCATTAAGAATTGAAAGAAACAGAACGATGTCTAGGATAGGATTAGCACCAGTTGAAGTACCTCAAGGAGTTGAGATAACCATAGGTGAAGGCAACATAGTTACCGTTAAAGGTTCTTTAGGAACACTAACTCAGAAAGTTGATGAATCAATCGCTTTGGAGTTGAAAGATGGAAACTTCGTGTTGGCTCGCCAAAACGAGAAGAAGCAGACAAAGGCTTTTCATGGTCTTTATCGTTCGCTTGTAAACAACATGGTTGCAGGGGTTACAAAAGGATTTGAAAAGAAGCTTGAACTTGTTGGAGTTGGTTACAGAGCTAACAACAACGGGCAGGAGTTAGAGCTTTCGCTGGGATTCTCGCACAATGTTGTTTTTATGCTCCCAGATGAGATTAAGATTGAAACGGCAATGGAGCGTGGTAAGAATCCAATAATTACGCTAAAGTCTCACGACAAGCAGTTGATTGGTCAGGTTGCCGCCAAGATTCGTTCACTCAGAAAACCTGAGCCGTACAAAGGAAAAGGTATCCGATTCGTTGGAGAACAAATTAGAAGAAAAGCTGGTAAATCAGCTGCAAAAGGATAAGTAGGAACATATGGCTACTCAGAGTAATAGAACCCGAATTAAAAGAAGAATCAGAAGCACAATTTCTGGTTCAGCAGCAAGACCAAGAATGTCTGTATTCCGCAGCAATAAGGAAATCTACGTTCAACTTGTTGACGACTTGGAAGGAAAGACTGTTCTTGCAGCATCTTCATCAGACAAAGGAATTGCTGGCGAGAAGGCTAACAAGACCGAGATTGCTACCAAAGTTGGTAAGCTAATCGCTGAAAGAGCAACAGAAGCAGGTATTGAAACCGTAGTGTTTGACCGTAACGGTTACCTATATCACGGACGTGTGAAAGCGTTGGCTGAGGGTGCCAGAGAAGGGGGATTGAAGTTCTAATTGGAGTTACTTAGGAAAATATGAAAAGAGTAAAAGCAACTGATATTGAGCTGAAAGACCGCGTAGTTGGTATTCAGCGTGTAGTGAAGGTGACCAAAGGCGGTCGTACTTTCAGCTTCTCAGCCATCGTGGTTGTTGGAGACGAGAACGGTGTTGTAGGACATGGTCTTGGAAAAGCAAAGGAAGTTACAGAGGCAATCGCCAAAGGAATTGACAATGCTAAGAAGAACCTCATTCGCGTGCCGATTATTAACGGAACTGTTCCTCACGCTCAAGAAACAAAGTATGGCGGTGCAAGAGTATTCATGAAGCCAGCTTCTTTGGGTACAGGTGTAATTGCAGGTGGTGCAATGCGGGCAGTTTTGGAAAGTGCAGGAGTAAGGAATGTATTAGCTAAGTGCAAAGGTTCTTCAAACCCGCACAACGTTGTGAAAGCAACTTTCCAAGCATTGAGCGAAATGAGAGATGCCATAGCGGTATCTAACCAAAGAGGAGTTAAACTAGACGTAGTATTTAACGGATAAACCGTCTAAGGAGATAAAGCAAATGGCTACTATCAAGGTAAAACAAGTTAAAAGCGCAATCAATCGTCCAGCGAGACAGAAGAAAACGCTTCAGGCTCTAGGGCTTAGAAAATTGAATCAAGTGGTTGAACACGAAGCTAACCCAGCAATCTTGGGTATGGTAGCTAAGGTTAGCCACATGGTAGAAGTAATTAAGTAATTGATAAGGATTTAGAGCTATGGGTCTAAGTAATCTAACACCAGCAACAGGTTCTACTAAAAGTAGAAAACGTATTGGCCGAGGGGAAGGAAGCGGGAAAGGCGGAACTTCAACTCGTGGTAATAAAGGACAAAAGTCCCGTTCTGGGTACAGTAAGAAAATTGGTTTTGAAGGTGGTCAAATGCCACTTCAAAGGAGAGTTCCTAAGTTCGGATTTAAGAATCCTTTCAGAGTGGAATATCACGGAATCAATCTTGATGCTCTCCAGAAATTGGCTGATGAGAAAAAGGTAAGCTCTATTACTCCAGAATTTTTGGTTGACAACGGTCTGGCAAGTAAGAAAGACCTTGTGAAAGTATTGGGAAGAGGTGAGCTTAAAGCCAAATTGGAAGTTACAGCTCACGGATTCTCGAAAACCGCAGTAAGTGCAATCGAAGCAGCTGGAGGAACAGTTGTTACCCTATAAGAGTAGATGAGGAACTTTTTAAATACACTTCAGAACATCTGGAAGATTGAAGATCTAAGGACGAGAATTCTCAATACCCTGGGTTTCATTCTGATCTACAGAATAGGTTCGTTTGTAGTGTTGCCAGGTTTGGATCCAGCTAAGTTGGGTGCGCTTCAGGCACAAACTTCAGATGGTATTCTAGGCTTGTTAAATATGTTCTCTGGAGGGGCGTTCTCAAACGCTTCCATCTTTGCATTAGGTATCATGCCCTACATCTCTGCATCTATTGTGTTGCAACTTGCTGGCATGGCAGTTCCTGCTTTGCAGAAATTGCAGAAAGAAGGAGAAAGCGGAAGAAAGAAGATTGCTCAGTACACACGTTATCTGACAATTCTTATCACCGCTGGTCAGGCCCCGGGTTACATTGCTAACCTTCAGTCGCAGTTACCAACAGACGCGTTCTTGACTGCACCAAGTCTATTCTGGTTTACAGCGTGGTTGATTCTTATCACAGGAACGGTATTCGTAATGTGGTTAGGAGAGCGTATTACTGATAAAGGAATTGGAAATGGGATCTCGTTACTTATCATGGTGGGTATTATTGCAGCGTTGCCTTTCTCATTCATGGCAGAGTTCTTCTCTAAATTGGAACAGAGTGGTGGTGGTTTGGTCATCTTCCTTGTTGAGATGGTAGTGTTATTATTGGTTATTGTTCTATCCATTTTGCTGGTTCAAGGCACAAGAAGAATTCCGGTGCAGGTTGCAAGAGCAGCTATTTCCGGCAGACAAGCTTTACCACAAGGAGGAACGCGTCAGTATATTCCACTGAAAGTAAATGCAGCTGGTGTAATGCCAATCATTTTTGCACAAGCAATCATGTTCGTTCCAATTACATTGGGAGGTTTTGCTGGTGAAAGTGCATCATGGTTTGTAACGGCATTCTCAGACTTTACTGGTCCAACTTACAACATTACGTTCTTCTTATTGATTATCATCTTCACGTATTTCTACACTGCAATCACCATCAACCCAAATCAGATGGCGGAGGATATGAAGCGTAATGGTGGTTTCATTCCAGGTGTTAAGCCAGGAAGAAAGACGGCAGAATATATTGACAATATTATGTCACGTATAACATTACCAGGGTCTATTTTCTTGGGAATTATCGCCATTCTTCCATCAATTGCAATGATTTTTGGAGTGAATGCACAGTTTGCACAGTTCTATGGTGGAACCTCTCTATTGATTATGGTAGGTGTTGTTTTGGATACACTGCAGCAGATTGAAAGTCATTTGTTAATGCGTCATTATGACGGATTGATGAAGTCAGGTAGAATTAAAGGACGCTCGTCAATGAGCATGTCAGCATAACATAGGCATGGCAAAGCAAGCATCCATAGGTCAAGACGGAACGGTTATCGAATCACTTTCGAATGCCATGTTCCGAGTGGAGTTAGAAAATGGGCATGTAATAACTGCTCATATTTCCGGAAAGATGAGAATGTATTACATCAAGATTCTTCCTGGAGATAAGGTAAAAGTTGAAATGAGTCCTTACGACCTTACAAAAGGGCGTATCACATACAGGTATAAATAGTACGGAGATGAAAGTTAGAGCATCGGTTAAGAAAAGAAGTGAAGACTGCAAGATCGTTAAGCGCAAAGGCGTGGTCTACGTAATCAACAAGAAGAATCCACGGTTTAAGCAAAGACAAGGTTAATCCCGTCCAAAAATTAGTATAGAAAGAACAGCATGGCAAGAATTGCAGGAGTAGATCTTCCAAAGAACAAGAGAGGTGAGATAGGACTTACCTACATCTATGGCATTGGTAGAGTAACGGCACAACACATTTTGGACGGAGCTAAGATTAGCCGAGACAAGAAGGTTGAAGAATGGAATGACGATGAGCAATCGCTTATCCGTGAGGCTATCGGTCTTATCAAAACGGAAGGTGAACTTCGTTCAGTTACTCAGATGAACATCAAGCGATTGATGGACATCGGTTGCTACCGCGGAATTCGTCATCGTTCTGGTCTTCCATTGCGCGGACAGAGAACAAAGAATAACTCGAGAACCAGAAAGGGAAAGAGAAAAACCGTTGCCAACAAGAAGAAGGTAACCAAGTAATATTCGATAATTCGAGGATATGGCTAAGACATCAAAAACAGGAAGAAAAAGAACCGTTAAGGTTGATGCGGTTGGAGAAGCGCACATTAGTGCAACTTTCAACAACATCATTATCTCTCTTACAAACATTAAAGGCGAAGTTATTGCTTGGTCTTCTGCTGGTAAGCAAGGGTTTAGAGGTTCTAAGAAAAACACACCCTACGCTGCTCAAACGGCTGCCGTTGACTGTGCAAAAGTTGCACACGATGCAGGCTTGAGAAAAGTAAAGGTATTTGTGAAAGGACCAGGCGGTGGTCGTGAATCAGCTATCAGAAACCTACATGCTAATGGCATTGAAGTAACTGAGATTGTTGATGTGACGCCACAGCCACACAACGGATGTCGTCCGCCTAAGAAAAGAAGAGTTTAATACACGCATTATTTAAGCGAAAATGGCCAGATATACAGGACCAAAATCAAAGATTGCACGTAAGTTCGGAGAAGCTATCTACGGACCAGATAAGTACTTGGAGAAGAAGAACTATCCTCCAGGAGCTCACGGAAATAACAGACGGAGAAGAAAGAAGTCTGATTATGGTGTGCAGTTGATGGAAAAGCAAAAAGCTAAGTACACGTACGGAATGCTTGAAAAGCAATTCGAAAACTTATTTAAGAAAGCTTCCAGCAAATCAGGAATTACCGGTGAGGTACTTCTACAGTATTGCGAAGCTAGATTGGATAACGTAGTGTATCGTTTAGGATTGGCTAACACGAGAGCGGCTGGTCGACAGTTGGTTTCTCACCGTCACATTTGTGTAAACGGAGAGGTGTGTAACATTCCTTCACGCTCTATAAAGCCAGGAGAGAAAATCTCTGTTCGCGAAAAGTCTAAGAGTCTAGAAGTAGTAAGTGAATCTCTAGCAACAAACACTTGCAATAGCGAATGGTTGAGCTGGAATCCTGACAACATGGAAGGAGAGTTCATGCACTACCCAACTCGGGAAAATATTCCTGAAAACATCAATGAGCAACTCATTGTTGAATTGTATTCTAAGTAATAACGGCTAAAAGGCAACAAACAATCATGGCAATACTTGATTTTCAAAAACCTGATAAAGTAATCATGCTCAACTCTGATGAGCGTGTTGGAGAATTCGAATTCCGCCCATTAGAACCAGGTTACGGTATCACTATCGGTAACGCGTTGAGAAGAATTCTTCTTAACTCACTGGAAGGATTTGCTATCACCTCATTGCGAGTTGACGGAGCAGACCACGAATTCTCAACTCTTGATGGAGTTGTTGAAGACGTAACTGAAATCGTTCTTAACCTGAAGCAAGTACGTTTCAAGCGCCAGATTGATACGCAAGAAAACGAGCGTGTTTCTGTAAGCGTTACAGGTCAGGATAAATTTACTGCTGGAGACATCGGTAAATTCCTCACAGGATTCCAGGTATTGAATCCAGACCACGTTATCTGTCACATGGAAAAGTCAGTTAAACTGAACATGGAGTTGACAATCGATAAAGGTCGTGGATATGTTCCTGCTGAAGAAAACAAGCCAGCAAGCGCACCAGTTGGTACAATTGCTATTGATGCGATTTTCACACCAATCAAAAATGTAAAGTATTCCGTTGACAACTTTCGAGTTGAGCAAAAGACTGATTACGAGAAATTGTTGATGGAGATTACAACAGATGGTTCAGTTCATCCAAAAGATGCGTTGAAAGAAGCGGCAAAGATTCTTATCCATCACTTCATGCTATTCTCTGACGAGAAAATTACTTTGGAGACAGAATCTAAGAAACCAGAACAAGAATTTGACGAAAGCGCATTGCACATGCGTCAGTTGTTGAAAACCAAATTGGTTGATATGGATCTTTCTGTTAGAGCGTTGAACTGCTTGAAAGCGGCCGATGTAGAAACATTGGGCGACCTTGTTTCTTACAATAAAAACGATTTGTTGAAGTTCAGAAACTTCGGTAAGAAATCTCTTACGGAGTTGGATGATTTGGTTCACGCTAAGAACCTAACATTCGGAATGAACCTTTCGAAATACCGATTAGACGAAGATTAATTTACAAGCTTCAAGAAGCGAGAGCTCAAATTGACTCTCGAACCTTGAACGTTGAACAACAGTAATGAGACACAAAAAAGGGTTTAACCATTTAGGTAGAAAGAAGGGGCACAGAAGAGCGATGTTGGCTAACATGGCGAGTTCCCTTATCGTTCATAAGCGAATTACCACTACGGTGGCAAAAGCGAAAGCGTTGCGTATGTATATCGAGCCGCTTATCACTAAGTGCAAGGATGATGCTACACACTCAAGAAGAGTTGTATTCAGTTACTTAAATGATAAAGTTGCTACTGCTGAACTTTTCAGAGAAGTATCTCCAAAAGTTGCAGACCGACCAGGTGGCTACACACGTATCATCAAGCTAGCAACTCGTTTGGGTGATAGCGCTGACATGGCCATGATTGAATTGGTTGACTTTAACGAATTGTTGCTTACTGAAGCTAAGCCTAAAAAAGCAAGAAGAAGCAGAAGAGGTGGGGCTAAAACAAATGAAGCAGATGCTCCAGCAGCAGAAGCTAAGGTTGAAAAGCCAAAGGCTGAAGTCGCTGAGGAAGCAGTTGAAGCTCCAGCAGTGAAAGCAGATGAGCCAAAGGCTGAAGAGAAGAAAGACGATAGCGCAGAAGGAGAGGAGAAGAAAGCGTAAGTCTGATACAATGAATTTCAAAACCCTGATTTCGAAAGAAGTCAGGGTTTTTTTTATGGGTAAAACTGGGGTTAAGAATTGGAGTAAGTCTCTCCTACCTCACCCTGCTCAATCCAACATGGTAAGCAATACCAATGCGGAACATCAAAGCCGTTTCTAAGTTTGTGAACGGATGCTCACGTTCTTTCGTGTCGGAGTAAGTAGATTGCAACGAACGCAGTTTAATAGATTGACCGAAAGTTCCGGGGCCACCACCAATACTCACGTTCAGGAATAAGCCTTTGTAAAAGTTGGATCGCATACCAATTCCAAAATGGTGGGCGATAGAATTACTTACCACTTCTCGAGATGCGCCATAAGAATTCAAACCATCTTCGGTCTGTACAATTACATTTCTACGCGATTTGATGAATGCGTAATTCAAATCGTAAAAAAGGAAAGGAGAAAACAACCGATTACTCCTAATTGGGAAATACTCATACTTGAAAGAAACTCCGTAACGCTCCCAGTCACTTTGCCCGTCAAAAAGGTCGTGATAGATGATATGCGGCCCAAGTGCAACAGCATGTTTTTTCATGGTGTAAGTGATGTGAAAACCACCAACCGAGCTTTCTAGGTACGAAAGCCCTGTGTAAGAAACCTCAACTCCCAAACGATTATCGAACGCGGTGGTGTCCTTCTGAGCGGTAGCAGTTTGAATGCAGCCTATCAACAGGGCCACCGTAGCAAGTATTCTGAACACATTCTTCATCGGTGCTCAAATTAGCTATTTTCAACCGTTCACCAAACGCTCTTTAAACATGCAACACGCAACAGCAGACCTCTGCGATAAACATATCGATAAACTTCAAGTTGCCGAACCCATGTTTTCAGATTTCGGTACAATCAGTTGTTTTGAAGGAGAAATTCAGACCCTCAAAGTTTTCGAAGACAACACACTTGTTCGGGCAGCATTAGAAAAAGACGGAACAGGAAAAGTGCTCGTAGTTGATGGTGGTGGATCCCTCCGTTGCGCGCTCGTTGGTGATAATGTAGCCGCCCTTGCTATTCAGAACAACTGGCGCGGTTTGGTGATTTTTGGCTGCATTCGAGATTCAAAGCAGATTGGAGAAATGGAAATTGGACTCAAGGCACTCGATACCAATCCAACTAAAAGCATTAAGCGTAACGAAGGACAAGAGAATATCGATATCCGCTTTGCTGGGGTTGATTTCAAACCGGGCGCATATCTCTATTCTGATGAGGATGGAATTGTTGTAAGTGAGTTTCAACTGCTATGATTACTGAAGTCGGGCAACTGACAACAACTATTGTAATGGAACTGTTGCTTTGAATTATACAGTATGACCCAAAAGAAGAACATAGTCATCATCGGTAACGGGGTTTCCGGAATTACGGCTGCGCGACACATTCGCAAACGTAGCGACCATCGTATCACCGTCATTTCTGCTGAAACTGACCATTTTTTCTCTCGTACTGCGCTCATGTATATCTACATGGGACACATGAAATACGAGCATACCAAGCCTTATGAGGATTGGTTTTGGGAAAAGAATCGGATTGAACTTAGGCGAGATTATGTATCCAAGGTTAACCCTGAATCGAATACTGTTCTACTAGATTCTGGTGAGCAATTGAACTATGACGAACTCATTATCGCTACAGGTTCTTCATCAAACAAGTTTGGTTGGCCTGGTCAGGATTTGAAAGGTGTTCAAGGTCTGTACAATTATCAAGACCTAGAGTCGATGGAAGCCAGCACCAATGGAATCGAAAGAGCAGTTGTGGTTGGTGGCGGTCTGATTGGTATAGAAATGGTTGAAATGCTACTATCCCGTCAAATCCCGGTCACGTTTCTTATTAGAGAAGACAGCTTTTGGAATACAATACTTCCGAAGGAAGAGTCTGAAATGATTAATCGACACATCCGTTCGCATCATGTCGATTTTCGTCTGAAAACTGAATTCAAAGAGGTTCTCTCGGATGAAAATGGAGCTGCTAGAGCAATCGTTACTGGAGATGGAGAAGAAATCTCATGTCAGTTTGTCGGATTGGCCGTAGGAGTACATCCAAATATTTCATTTCTGAAAGATTCAGGAATTGAAACGGACAGAGGTATTTTGGTTGATAAACACTTACGAACGAGTATTCCCAATATTTACGCATTAGGAGATTGTGTACAACTGAGTAACCCGCAACCGGGTAGAAGACCAATAGAAGCTGTTTGGTATACGGGAAAAATGATGGGGGAAACTGTGGCAGCCACTATTTGCGGGCAACCTACATATTACGATCCCGGCATCTGGTTCAATTCTGCCAAGTTCTTTGATATCGAATATCAGACGTACGGCTACGTTTCTGCACAGCCAAAAGAAGGAGAAGAATCCTTGTACTGGGAATCGGAAGATGGCACTCGCAGTCTCCGAATTGTTTTCGATTCAGCCACCAGTTCGGTGGTCGGTTTTAACGCTTTGGGCATTCGTCTCCGCCATCAGGTCTGCGATGAATGGATTGGAAATAGAACATCTGTAGATCAAGTTGTAGCCAATTTAGGAAAAGCCAATTTCGACCCAGAATTCTTCAAGAAGTTCGAGAAAGAGGTTCAGTTAAAATTTGAAACCAACAAACCATGAGCAAAGAAGGATTCAGCATATCGTTGGTAAACCCGAATGCACCTGGTTCTGATCTGGTGCAAAAAGTGGGAATCGGAATCTCAGCTTTAGGACTATTGTCTATGCTTATAGGTGCCACAGGGCCCGCCAACCAAGACCCCAGCTTCTATTTCTGGACGGGTATAATGACCTCCATTGTTGGTTTCTCCATTTACATTCTCCGTACGTTTTTGCACAAGACAGAAAGCGAGAACAACAATCATATTTTCAATTCAAGCCTTACGGCCAGAGGAATTGCAGGCTGGGCATTCGGCATCTTTCTTACCGGTTTTTACATCGTGCTTTATTGGGGGCCCAGTTCCTATTGGGACAATGCGGCCCTGGTTACCATGTTTGATCCGATCAGCCAAACAATATTCGGATTCCGTGCTGATAGATGGTTTCTCTACGGGTTTATTTACACAGTATCCATCCTCATTATGGGTGTTCGCGCCATTCTTAAGTATCGACATGACAATTATCAGATTGTTAGAACCTGTTCGGTCATGTTCTTTCAGCTGGGCTTTGCCTTTCTGCTTCCTTTGTTCATGAAGGCCATGAGCCAGCCTGAGTTTTATTTCAGCTACGTATGGCCGCTGGATTATGATATGCTGTGGCCCGATTCGGTAGATGGATTGATGAATGCTGGAACACTTGCGCTCTGGCTGCTCATTGCCTCAGCATTCATCACATTTATCGCCACGCCAATTCTTACCTATTTCTTCGGAAAACGATGGTATTGTAGTTGGGTGTGTGGCTGTGGTGGCTTGGCAAATACTGCTGGCGATCCATTCCGCCACTTATCAGATAAGAGTCTGACAGCTTGGAAAATTGAGCGATGGACCATTTATCCGATTCTGGTGTTCATCGTGCTATTGACCATTCTGCTCTGGATAAACTCCTATTTGCAAGGAGATATTTTCGGTAGTTTCTCCCATCAGCTTGCCAAAGGTTATGGATTTTTTATCGGACAGCTATTCGCAGGTGTAATCGGAGTGGGGTTTTATCCGCTTTTAGGTACGCGTGTTTGGTGCCGGTTCGGTTGCCCAATGGCGGCTTATTTGGGCTTGTTGCAGAAGTATTTCTCCCGTTTTAGAATTACAACCAATGGCGGACAATGCATTAGCTGCGGTAATTGCAGCACGTACTGCGAAATGGGAATTGACGTGCAAGCTTACGCACAGCGTGGCGAGAATATCGTTAGGGCATCTTGCGTGGGTTGCGGCATCTGTTCAACGGTTTGTCCTCGTGGAGTACTCAACTTAGAAAATGGTTCAACGCACACAGACCGCAAAAATGATAATCCTATTACGTTTGGAAATGATGGGGTTGGTTTGGCCAGTACGAGCGAAGCTTGAGTTTGTCAATTCATGGTGGAATATTAGTACCTTCTTAAAATAGTGTCATTTGTTTTAGTTGACCTTCTTTTATCACCGTCTCAAACTCTTCCCAATGCTCAATTTCTAAGTCGTTAATTTCCTCTTGTGCTTTTTCAAAAACACAACTTTCAAAGGCTTTTTTAAAGTCCATACGCATGAGTGTGTCTTTGTTTATTGATCGTTTTGAATCGGAGAATATAATAGATTTCAAGAATTTTTGAACCAATTCAGAGTTCACTAAATAATGAGCAATTTGAGCCAGTTTTAATTGGCCAAAGCCAATAAAATAGCATGTGTCATCAAGCATTATCGGCTTTGAATCATTCGGGCTTACTAGCGTGAAATGTGTTGACTTGTAAAGCCCGGAAATGGCAACTTTATAGTTTGCAAACGAATAATTTCCAATGCCGAAAATTGAAAAAGCTGGTTTATCAATATAAATTGAAGATTTGCGATTTTCAAAAAACTCTTTGTGAGAGTTTAAATACAAATGAGTAAGTGGAAATTCATCTTCGATATAGCTCGTTTTCTGACCTACTTTCGTTTGGGTTATAATGGTCAGTTTTCTAAAAGTGTTTGTTCTGTCATCTTTCAAATCAGAACTTTTGAGCAAACCATAAATCAAATCGTTTTCTAGATTAATTTCTTCTCCGAGACCATTGGTGAAATGACCATTAACCCGTTCAAGTTCCATCACTTTCGAACAATCGTGTTTTACGCCCGAACGCCACGTGAAGATTGACTTTCCCTCTACCTCGCTCGACTCGTCATAATCAGCAACGGAATAAACAAATTTGTCCTTATACCATCCATATGTGGTAATATATTCTCGACTATAGAAATCAAATTCATCACAGGTAAAATCGGGTTCCTTATTCAAGTGTGTAAAGAACAAAGAGGCGTTTACTGACACATTAAATTCTTTTTTAGAATCGATATTCAATTTTTCCGATGGTCCTATGTTGAATCGGTTTCTTTTTTGATCATGTATAAGGTTTTTGGCTACGGAGTTTTTAACTAGGAATGCAAAAATTCCGACATGGTTTTGGAAACATTTTAATAGTGTAGACGAAATGTATTCCCCAATATCAAAGTTGCCTTTTCCGGTCATAGCATCTAACCCGCTATGTTTTTTAAAGTTTGATTTTGCAGGCAAATTCTTCGATTCAATTGAACCTAATTCGGAATTGGTTACCCAAGGCGGATTGCCGATAATTAAAGTTTTTAAATGCTTAGTAGATTTCGCTAACTCCCCATAGTTAAATTCAAAAGCATTTCCGTGGATTATGTCGATTTCCGGTTTAATGGTACTAGGATTTTTTAAAAAATACGTCAGGATTTGAAATTTCGTTTCCCATACATAAGGCCTGTGTATTTCTACGCCAACTACTTTTTTGAGGGACTTAAATTGAGCTATGGAAGCGAGAATGAAACTCCCTTTGCCGCACGTTGGCTCTAAAACAAACTCAACGTCCTCCTTTTGTATAAATGCATACTCAGCAACCCGAAAGGCTAGATGTTCATTGGTTTGAAAATCTCCATATTCTCTTCTGTTTGGTTCGGAAACAACAGATTGGTTTTCGCTCAGATTTTCTAAGAGTTCGGTTGCTTCTTCTTGAGAAGTGAAAAAGCTATTGATACCGCTTATTTTTTTTATCTCACAATTTATCGTACGGTATTCCAACAAAGACTTTTTGTTGATTAAAAAGAAATTCGATGCTGCATCTGAAATATGTAACTCCAAATAGGTCATAATGCTTTAAAAATCCTTTATCATATTTCTGATTTCAGCCATTTTCCGTGTTTCTTTGTCCATAAAATTTTCGTACGCTTTTTTCATACCGCGAAAAAACCCTTTCAAATCTTGTGTTTTGTCAATTTCCAACGGTTTTGACATTTGAATAACCCCCCAACCTTGAGCTTCAATCGTCAAACAGTTCCAACTTATATGTTCTACCGGAACTAGTCCCGAGTCATTGATTACCTCTAATCCTTTATCGATATTCCTGTAATTTACGAAAATGAAATACAACTGATTCCCATCTTGCTGAAGCCATTTTATAAGTCTCTTGGCTGAAATGATATTTGGTGAATAGTTGTTTTTATCAACATTATTGCTCTTAACATTAACTGGTTTTCGATTATCATCTTTTAGCAAGAAGTCGCCAATTGATTTCCTTGTTCCTTTTGCCGTTGCACCGTGCTTTATTGCGGTCTCAATTTCTATCGCTCTGTAATCGTCCCTATCTTTTTTATCAAAAATTCTGCTTCTAAGTTCTGATTTCCTGCAAGACACCCAAGTCTATTTGAATATTGCTATGTTGATTCTTGGTGTGTAGAGATGTGGGACTTGAAATATAGCTAAGAACTACTGCTCTTTCGGCAAAAACACTTCCGCCATCATACAACGAGCGCTTCCGCCACCAAGCGTTTCAATGGTTTCTAATGAGCTGTGCAGTATTCGGTTGGTCTTTTCGATGGTGGCAATCTGCTCTTCGTTCAGGCTTTTAAATGCCTGCGTTGACATCACTAGAATACGTCCGCCCTTATCATTTACAACTTGCAACATATTGCCCGCAAAGTTTGATTTCTGAGCTTCTGTAATCAGCACAACTTCTTTGCCTGTTTTGGTAAGCGAATCAATAACGAGGTTGCGTTCTGCTTCATCTTTGATGCTATCGGCACACAAAATGGCCAATTCCTCTCCCACACTCATCATCACATTGGTGTGATAAATGGGTAGCAGTTCGCCATTTACCTCTTGCGTTGCACGGAAGCTTACCACTTTGTAACCCAGTTGCTGCGCCCAATCGTTTAGCAAATGGGTATTGGTACGCTGCGATAGACAGGCATAAGCAATAAGGTTTTCGCGGTCGAGTACAAGGCTCCCTGTTCCTTCCAAAAACATGTTATCGTCTTCGTGCGCAGAATAATCGAGTATTTCTCGAATTTGAAATCCAGAAGTCTTGAGTGTTTCTAGGATGTCTTCGCGCCTTTCTACTCTCCGGTTTTCGGCATGCATTGGGTACAATACAACCATTCCCGTTTCGTGGAACGAAACCCAATTATTAGGAAAAACACTATCGGGCGTGGCGGGTTCTGTGGTATCGTTAATAACCAATACATCAACTCCAGCATTGCGAAGCTTCACAACAAAATCATCAAACTCCTGTATGGCTTGCGCTTGCGCTTCTGCATCACTCAACCCTTCAACCTTTTGTTGATAATGGTTATCAATAGCCGTTTGTGCATTCATGCCGAACGCAACGGGTCTAATCATCAATAGGTGAGATGTGTTCTGTTTTACCATTGTTTAAATTTCTTCGCGCAGCAATGGCATGCTCATACAATGCGTGCCACCTCGTGCACGAGATAATTCTGCGGACGGAAGTGTAATAAGCGTATCTCCCGTAATTAGATCTTCTAGTTTGGCACCAGCATCCATTTGCGAATTGAAATCTTCTGCCCGAATGAGTTTGAAACCTCGGTCTTGAAGCGTTTTGTTGGTGTATGTATTTCTATCGTAGCCAATAATTACACCTTCTCTTATGGCGAGAAAGTTGCAGCTATCTGTCCATTGTTCTCGTTCGGTAAATGGAAATTTGGCATTTCCGTTGGCAATAATGTTCACTCGGTCGCAACCGAAATCGCCTTTACTTACATCGGCTAACAAATCATCCAAAAAGTCAAATTCTTTCACTTTTACTTTAAAACCTTCTGGTTTTTCTTCACGGATAAATTGAGTGACGTACACCTGTTCTTCGGGCGTTTCCATCTCATCATCCAACATGCGTCTAAAGTCAATTTCTTCCTTAGAAAGCGTGATGGCTTCGCGTGTAAATGGGGCATAAACCACCCATGAATCGCGCTTTATCATGGTGAAAATGGTATCAATGTGCATATAGGCACGCTCCACGGGAATGTTTACCACAGAAACCTTATCCACTAAATTTCTCTTAAATAATTGTGTGGTTAATTGATGGATGGCGTTCTGAGTAGTTCTTGCACTTAATCCTACCAGCAAATGCCGCGGACTAATCATCATTACATCGCCACCTTCAATACTTACTTCCTGCTGTTCTTTTTCCAGCGAGTCGGTGAGAAAATAATATTCGTTGTCTTCCAGCTCAATAACTTTGTCAGAAAAGCTGTATTCGTCCCATTTGGCTTCATCTCCAAACAGGTAGAAATACGCAATGTATTTGATTAGCAATGCCTCGCGAGTCCGGCCTTTTTCGGCAGCTTTTATCAGTAGTAAATGGTCGTTTATAACGATACCAATGTCTCGGGTAAAAATGAAGTTTGGAATAGGAGCAAAGAGGTAATCTTCATCGCCTTCGTATAGCCAAACGCCCGAAATTAGAGTTCGAGTAAGCGTTCCAGCATCCATTTTCATGAGGAGCATCTGCGTTTCAAAATCACACTTTTCCATGGCGCAAACCGCAGAAACTAACAACTGCTTGGCGAGGTCGTCTTTTAGCACTTGCATTAGCAAATACTCAGCATCCATAACTTTCTCCGATTTTAAATAACCAGGCTTGGTTGGCTTAAAAAAATCAGCGTCATTTTTATCGCGATTTCGCATTACATCTGGGTCCAGAAACCACAGCAATACGCTTAAATACTGGTTGTATTCCTCACGCATTTTATCTAAATAAACGATGTCATCGTACAGTAGATCCTCCATCATTCGCGGAGCAATTTTGCCAATTCCAGCATCCGGACTGTGAATAATCATACGTTTTAGTGTACCAACTTCTGACGAAACCTGAATGTTTTTGCTCATGCGCTTTGCAATTTGTGGCGAAGTTAGCAAGATGCCGAATAGACTGCCAATGATTGTTGCTTCTGTCTGTTGAGTTGGCTGCTTCGCTGACGAAGGAAGCGACTCTTAGATAGACATAAAGCACTCCTCGTGCCTCTGGGAAACAATGGAAGGTTGTGTGTAGACAAGTAGAATCTCAACTTTTAGAATTTCGCGTTTCCAATTTTTAGGATTTAGTGATTTGTGCTTCTACATTCGCTGCGTGATTTCTTATCCAAATGTAAAAATCAACCTTGGGTTGAATGTGGTGCGAAAGCGATCTGATGGTTTTCATGATATTGAAAGCGTTTTCTATCCCGTTCCTTGGCGTGATATTCTTGAAATTGTCCCAGCCAAAGAGGGTAGAGGAGAGGTCCTTTTTACATCTTCGGGTTTAGATATCCCATCAGACGGAAATCCGAATTTGTGTGAACAAGTATATAAGTTAATGCATGATGAATTTGGGCTTCCATCCATTAAGATGCATTTGCACAAAATTGTTCCTATTGGCGCAGGTTTAGGCGGAGGAAGCGCAGATGCAGCGTTTGCAGCAACTATGCTAAATGAATTGTTTGTACTCAAACTCACTACGGATAAGCTAGAACAAATAGTGGCGGAAGTAGGAAGCGACTGTCCGTTTTTTATTCGGAACAAGGCAGCTTACGTAACTGGAAGGGGAGAAGTGCTCGAAGCCTTTGATCTAGAACTTTCTGGTTGTTGGATTATGCTGATTAATCCGAAGCTTCATATAGGAACGAAGGATGCTTATGCAGGCGTTAAACCAGCACAAGGCCGTGAATCTTTGCAAAATTCACTTCAACAAGAAATGTCTGACTGGAAGGGTTCTGTTGTAAATAATTTCGAAAAATCGGTTTTTCCACAGCATCCTATTATCGCTGAGATAAAGAAAGACCTGTATGCTCAAGGTGCGAAGTATGCCTCCATGACGGGAAGTGGCTCTACCGTTTTTGGGCTTTTTGATCAAGAACCGAAATGGGAACAAAAAGAGGGTCTGGAAGTAAAAATCGCGCAGTTATGACGCTTTGGCAATAAGTATGTCTTCTGTGCGTTCTCTCGGCCACAAATAATGTTTTTATTTGCTATTAATGCGAACAGTACTACTTCTTATCTTTTTCTTGATTTCTGTTCAAGCCTTTGCCCAGCTAGGAGGAAGCTCAACATACAGCTTTTTGGATATGCCTTTCTCTGCTCGAAATGCAGCCATGGGAGGTGATCAAATTGCTATCAAAGATGGCGACCTCGATATGCTGTACATGAACCCTTCCATTTTGGATAGTTCTATGCATGGTTACCTCGCCACAGATTTCACCAATTTTTATGGCGATATAAACTACGGATACATTGGTTATGCGCATACGCTAGAGAAGGTTGGAAACATGGGTTTTGGGGTGATGTATGCCAACTATGGCGATTTTACTAGGGCAGATGTAAATGGAACGATTCAGGGCAATTTTTCCGCTAACGAAACCATGTTTCATGCAACTTATGCACGTGGCTTTGGAAAGTTCTTCTCTACTGGAGCTAACCTGAAACTTATCTATTCGCAACTAGCGGAGTATAATTCTTTTGGAATGGCGGTAGATTTGGCGGCAACGTTCCATCACCCCAAGTCAAATTTTACAATGAGTTTGGTTGCTAGAAACCTCGGTTCTCAGTTAAAGCCATATGTGGCTGGTCAATACGAGCCACTTCCATTGAGTTTGGATCTAGGTATAAGTCATAAACTCAAATACCTTCCACTTAGATTGTCGATGACTATTGTGGATTTACAACGGCCTAACTTGGCTTACCGAGACCCAACAAATTCACCTCCAGACGTTGATCCACTTACGGGTGAAGTAATTGAGCAAAAGATAAATATTGGTGATGCCATTATGCGGCATTTCATTTTTAGCACCGAGCTAACCATTGCCCGTAGAATTATGTTGCGTGCTGGGTATAACTACGGAAGAAGACAAGAGTTTAAACTAGCAAGCAGACCTGGTACAGTCGGATTCTCTTGGGGGTTGGGCATCAAGGTTAATCGCTTCGTGTTTTCGTACAGCCGTGCTACGTATCATCAGGCTGGTGGAACCAATCAGATTTCCATTATGACCAACTTGGGTAAGCATGTTAAAGCGCCAAGGCGCGCGAAAAAGTCGAAGAAGGAAAAACTAACAGATGGATAAGATTACCATCGCAATTGATGGTTATTCATCTTGCGGCAAGAGCACTCTTGCTAAAGAACTCGCATCCAAACTTAATTACACGTATGTAGACAGTGGTGCTATGTATCGCGCCATCGCACTTTTTGCGATTGAAAATGGGTTCGCATCCAAAGACTTTGTGAAAAAGGAGGAGCTTATTTCAAAGCTTGATAACGTTGATGTTGACCTAAAATATGACCCCAATTCTGGAGGGGTTACCACATTTCTGAATGGCAAAGACGTGGAGGAGGAAATACGTACCATGCGTGTTTCAGAAGTGGTCAGTTTTGTGAGTGTGATTAAAGAAGTACGCGCAAAGTTGCGAGCGCTGCAGCAGCAGTTGGGAGAAAGGGGAGCAGTGGTGATGGATGGCCGCGATATTGGAACTGCCGTATTCCCAAATGCTGAGTTGAAAATTTTCATGACCGCGTCACCTGATATTCGTGCTCAACGTAGATTTGACGAGCTGAAAGCGAATGGAAAAGACGTTTCGTTAGAAGAAGTGCGCGCCAATCTCGTTTCGCGCGATAAGGAAGACACATCACGAAAGGAAGACCCGCTTATTCAGGCGGATGATGCCTTGGTTTTGGATAATTCTAACCTTACACCTACAGCGCAGCTAGAGTTGGCGCTGAGTTGGGTGGAGCAGAAAAGCACTTAGAAAAGTTTCTCTCTAGTTTCTCAATCTCACTTTGGCTAGTTCTGGCCAATTAGGAATGTGATTTTTGTATTCGTTTTGGAAACGTCTGGAATTGAAATTTTAGACCGTTCGGTTTAATCACACTCAGCAACTGATTCAACCTAATTTGGTTTGGATATAGCATCGTTAGACTTGAAAATTATCGGTTTACACTGAATTGATTTCAGTTAGTTAAGTGAGGAATTTTACAGCAAAGGATAGCGCGCATTCATAGTTATTGCCTTTTAGCTCTGAGTGTTTCAGCCAACAATCATGAATCGGAGGAGAACGCTACTAACCTCACTAATACAAAAACGGAAAAACCGCCTTTCGTTCTTTTGGGTAATCCGAAAACTTTTGGAGATAGAATTTGTGGTGTGCAATTGCTCTTGGAATAAGGTTGGCAAACGTCCAAATAGCAAAAGATGCCGCAGGTAAACTCCACGCTAGAATAGCAAAGCCTGTCCATTCTATTATTTCACCAAGCAAATTGGGCGCACTAACGTACTTGAACAATCCATCACGCGGAATAACGTAGCTAGTTTCGCCTGGTTTACGCAGGTTAATCAGTATTTCATCCGACCAAAAGTTGATAGCAAAACCAGCCACAAAAAGCGGTAAACCAATCACGAACTGCCAGCTAGTAAGCCAATCGGGAGTGTAGGAACTCAATTCAGCCAAATAGTATCCGTTAAAACCTGCGTTGAATAAATTAAAAAAGATAGCCAAACCCGTAATGAATAGCGGCATTTTCTTATCGCCACTCTTTATCCGAAACGGAAACACAAATGTGCGATTGAAGTAATGAACGAGCCATAATGTGCCAATAATGCAAGTGATTGAATTCACCTGCGAACCAATTATCAGGGAGATTAGAATTATGGCAAAAGACGGCAGTTCCATTAACAACCAGCTGAATTTGTTCTTAATCATCGGCCCCCACTCTTTGCTTGTGTGCCGTCCGAATGGAGCAGTCACAAACTGAAGCAGAAAGAATGTGGCGATTGCCAAGCCTATCCAAGAATAAACATAAGTATTAAAATGCGTTTCGAAATGCTCAATCACGGAGCGAACATATGTAAACTCATTAGAAACCAAATTGATGCAAACAAAAAGGGCGGCCATATGGCCGCCCTTTCAATTCGTTCATTCGTCAAAGAAATGGTCTATCATTTCGTAGACCTCATCTAATCGGATGTCGTTGTTTCCTTCAAAGAAACCATCAATTATTTCTAGGATATCTTGATAGCTTAAACGAACTCCGTTAGAACCGACAGCCTTCTTAGATGTAGGGTCGAACCAAATATCTAACCGGTCTTGCTGTACAACCTTTACATCATTATTGAATAAGGTCAAAGACAGTAAATCTCCTCTTCCAGACTTGGTAAGAATACTGTACAATTCATTCTGAGTATTGAAGATAAGATAAGCTTCGCTCAGTTTCTTTTCAAGCCGAGGTTCACCATCAGCACCATGTTCTGGTAAATCAAGTTTCTTACGAGATATTTTTCGTGATTCTCTTTTGTAATACCACTTGTAAATGCTGAATCCGTCCTTCTGAACCACGTAGATATCGTAAGGCACACAGCCTAATTTATTCTCTGCTATTTGTTTAGAATCGCTCCCACGCAACGCTACCAACTGTGAAGTGGTGGTGAACTTGGGATAAACCTTATAAACCGTGCATGAAGTAAGACCTGCGGATAAAATCAGCAGTATGATGACTAAGTACTTCAAGGATTACTTCTTACCGAAAAGTCCGCCTAGTCCGCCAGCCTTCTTTTCGCTCATGTCAGTTATTTCGATTTTCTGCTTAGACAACTCGAAAGAATTATATTTCTTATAGTCGCTAGCCGCCTCACGGAATGTGTTGTCAAACAATATCAGTTTAACGGCATCAGCTCTTCCTGCTGAAGTTGAAATACTCTCTAAGATGTAAGCTTCTGAGAAGATGCAATACACCGTAGACATGTCTTTAACTCTATCATCGCCAACAGTAGCGCCATCTTTCTTGTCTAGCAACTTACTGCTTACATAGCGCTCATTATGCTTGTAATTCCAAGTGTATACAGACTTTCCAGTTTGTTCATCTACGTATATATCATAAGGGTCGCATCCAAGCGTGCTTTTCACAACACTTAATTCCATTCCTGGCTTGACATCAAGCATCTTTTCTACATGCGTGTAACGCGGAGCAATAACCTTATCGCTACAAGATGTCATGGCAAGCATAGCTCCTGCAATTAGTACTACTGAAATGTGCTTCATTTTTTATTTGGGTTTTGGTTGAACAAGTAAATGTATACTCTTTGTGAGACAACCACAAGGGTATTTTCAATAAAGTTCCAATATTTCAATTGCTGAATTCAAGTTACAAATGCAACTTTTTGGTTTGTAAATTTAGTTAAATAAAACCCTTTACAGATAGAAAAAAGTCATTTTCAGCTTAAATTTTAAAGTCTTCAATCAGTTTTTTAAAAGTAAGCCCCCTTGGTTTAGGCTGAACTAAAATTAAGTCGAAGTTGCTCTTGATTT
>Ga0222662_1000181_pt1 | contig 58742 bp, 44 predicted proteins | sample AntAcemetagen600_FD_179821 | JGI IMG/M metagenome (GOLD analysis project Ga0222662, IMG submission 179821) | Saline water microbial communities from Ace Lake, Antarctica - #600 | ecosystem: Environmental > Aquatic > Non-marine Saline and Alkaline > Saline | place: Antarctica: Ace Lake... | reverse complement strand
TCGTCGCCGGTCGCGTCGTCGTCGTCACCGGTCGCGTCGTCGTCGTCGCCGGTCGCGTCGTCATCGTCGCCGGTCGCGTCGTCGTCGTCGCCGGTCGCGTCGTCGTCGTCGACCCGGGTCGAGCTCGGGCAGCCCGCCATGGGAGCGGCGAGGAGGAACGCAAGAAGAAGCATGAACAGATTCGAACGCATGGGACTCTCCGACCGTCCTGTGGGAGACGGCAACCTCGTGCATTTAGCACACTCAACGAAGCCACAGACCCCGTCCGAATGCTGGGCCTTCTTTTGCCCGATGCGGTCCTCTCCATCGTCAGAGCGGGTTGGCCGCCGGTGTGAAATCGTGGTGGCACGGAGGACATAGACAGTGAACGAGACCCCAACCGCGACCCCGAAGAAGCTCTCCAAGAGAGTCTACGAGACTGAACTACGCCGCCTACAGATCGAGTTGGTCAAGCTGCAAGCCTGGGTGCAGGCCAAGGGTCTCCGCATCGCGGTGGTCTTTGAAGGCCGCGATGCAGCAGGCAAGGGTGGTGCCATCAAGCGGATCGCCGAGCGCATGAACCCCCGGGTGTGCCGCATCGTCGCCCTCGGTACGCCCAGCGAGCGCGAACAGTCTCAGTGGTACTTCCAGCGCTATGTCTCCCAGTTGCCAGCAGCGGGTGAGATCGTCCTGTTCGACCGGTCCTGGTACAACCGCGCCGGCGTGGAGAAGGTCATGGGCTTCTGCACGGACGAGCAGTACCAAGACTTCCTGCGCTCCTGTCCGCAGTTCGAGCGCATGCTGGTCCGCTCGGGCCTCATCCTCATCAAGTACTGGTTCTCGGTGAGCGACACCGAGCAAGAGAAGCGTTTTCAGGACCGCATCAGCGACCGGGTGAAGCGCTGGAAGCTGAGCCCCATGGATCTGGAGTCCCGGGCTCACTGGGTCGAGTACAGCCGGGCCAAGGACATCATGTTCGAGAACACCGACATCCCCGAGGCCCCGTGGTGGGTCGTGGCCGCCGATCGCAAGCGCCGCGCGCGGCTCAACTGCCTCTCTCATTTCCTTTCCCAGGTGCCCTACGGGGAGGTTCCGCCCCGGGTCATCGAGCTGCCTCCCCGTCAGGAGAACCGCGGGTATGTCCGACCGCCGCTCGACTCGCAGCGCTTCGTCCCCGACGTGTTCTGACTGCGATGCACAGCACGCCCAATCGCCTCGCGTCCGCCGCGTCTCCCTACCTTCTTCAGCACCAGCACAACCCGGTGGACTGGTACCCGTGGGGTGAGGAAGCGCTGTCTCGCGCCCGCAGCGAGGACAAGCCGATCCTGCTCTCCGTGGGCTACTCCGCCTGCCACTGGTGCCACGTCATGGAGCGCGAGTCGTTCGAGGAGCCAGCCACCGCGGCGTTCATGAACGAGCACTTCGTCAACATCAAGGTGGACCGCGAGGAGCGCCCGGACATCGACAGCATCTACATGGCTGCGGTGCAGACGTTCACCGGGGGGCACGGGGGCTGGCCCATGACGGTCTTCCTGCTCCCCGATGGCCGTCCGTACTTCGGTGGCACCTACTTCCCGCCCCAGCCGCGGCACGGCATGCCTTCGTTCACGCAGGTGATGGAGCACGCGGTTCGACTCGTCACGCAGCGGCGCGGCGAGGTGGAGTCGGTCACCGCGGAGGTTGTCGGTCGGCTGCGCGCGTTCCAGCAGCTCCCTGCGCCGGCCGAGACGCTGTCGTCGCGATGGCTCGATGCGGTCAGTGAGGCAGCGGTCGCAGACTTCGACGCGGTGCATGGAGGCTTCGGTGGGACGCCGAAGTTCCCGCCGCACGGCACGCTGGCGGTCCTCATCGCCCACCACCTGCGTACCGGGTCGCGGCCGTCGCTGGAGATGGTCACCGCGACGCTCGACGCGATGGCGCAGGGCGCGATGTACGACCACCTCGCCGGCGGCTTCGCCCGCTACTCCGTGGACGAGCGCTGGGCCGTGCCCCACTTCGAGAAGATGCTGTACGACAACGGCCAGATGCTGCCGGTCTACCTCGACGGCTACCTCTTGACCGGCAACCCCACGTGGCTCCGAGTCCTGCGCGACTCCTTGGGGTGGCTCTCGCGGGAGATGCGCGGCCCCGAAGGCGGCTTCTATGCATCGCAGGACGCGGACAGCGAAGGGGAGGAGGGCAGGTTCTTCGTGTGGACGCCCGAAGAGCTGGCCTCGGTGCTCGGTGAAGACGCGGAGTGGGCGGCGCCGCTGCTCGGGATCACCGCGACAGGGACGTTCGAGCATGGAGCGTCCGTGCTGCGCATGGAGCGTGCGCTGGAGACCCTGCCGGTCGCGCAGCAGGAGCGCATGCGGGGCTCGGTCTTTCCTGCGTTGCTCGCGGCTCGCAGCGAACGGGTGCGCCCCGGCACCGACACCAAGATCGTCACCGCCTGGAACGCGCTGGTGATCTCCGCGTTCGCCCGGGCCGGAGCCGCGCTGGGCGAGCCCGAGTACGTCCGCACGGCGGAGACTGCAGCGGAGTTCCTGCTGACGTGCGCCACGCACGAGGGACGCCTGCTCCGAACCTGGAAAGACGGGACCCATGGGCCCTCCGGCTTCGCCGATGACCACGCGTTTCTCCTCGTGGCGCTCGTGGACTTGTACGAAGCGACGTTCGATCTCCGGTGGCTCGCGCACGCTGAGGCCCTCGCGGACCAGACCCTGGCGCTGTTCTGGGACGACGAACATGGAGGTCTCTTCTTTACGGGCAACGACGCCGAGGTGCTCGTCGCGCGCACCAAGAACCTCACCGGGGGGGCGCTGCCGTCCGCGAACGGCATGGCGGCGATCGGCTTTCTCCGGCTGGGGACCCTGCTGGACCGGGCAGATCTGCGCGCCCACGCCGACCGCATCGTACGCAGCTACCAGATGCTCCTGGACAGCGCCGCACGGGCGTTGGGCGTCGAGGCCATCGCTGGTGACTGGCTATCCCGGGGCGGGACCGAGATCGGTCTGGTGGGAGACGCCGAGGAGCGCCGCGCCCTTGTGAATGAGGTTCGCAGGCTCCCCCGGCCGTTCTCGGTGGTGGCTGCGGTGCCCAGCGATCACGGGCAGCCCGGCGGTTCCGCGACGCCGCAGAGGCTCCCCTGGATGGCCCATCGCACCACGCAGGACGGGCGCGCCGCGGCCTACGTCTGCCAGAGGCACGTCTGCCTCGCTCCGGTCACCGAGCCGGCCGCGCTGGGGAAGCAGCTCGCTGCGCAGACCGAGGTGGACTCGGGGGTGTCCAGCACTGCAAGGGTGCGAAGCCCGGCGCTCCCCGACGACGCGTTCCGCTGGATCGGGGCCGCCCCGCTTTCGCTGGCTGATCTGCGGGGCAAGGTGGTGGTCATCGACTTCTGGACCCTGTGCTGCGTCAACTGTCACCACGTCCTGCCCGAGCTGGCAGCCTTGGAGGAGCAGTTCGCAGGGGAGCAGGTGCAAGTCCTGGGAGTGCACTCGGCGAAGTTTCCGCGGGAGCAGGAGCGGGCCGCGGTGGAGCTGGCCGTGGCCCGCCACCGCATCACCCACCCCGTCATCAGCGATCCCGACCGCGCGCTCTGGGAGCAGTTCGCGGTGAAGGCCTGGCCGACGCTGGTCGTGCTTGACACAACCGGCCGGGAGGCGTGGCGGACCAGCGGCGAAGTGACCGCCGAGGACCTCGCCCGGGTCGTGCGCCGGCTGCTCGATGAAGCCCGAGACGCGGACACGCTCGGGCTCGGGGTCTCGATATCTGCCCCGGTCTCTGAGCCCCAGACGAGGCTGAAGCACCCCAGCAAGCTGCACGTCTATCCCGGGCTGGTGGCTCAGGCGAGAGGGATGGACCCGCTGGCGCAAGAGGAGGGGCGTCTCTACGTCGCCGACACCGGTCACCACGTCATCCTCGAGTGCGCGCTCGAGGTCGGGGCGGACGGCTGGCCGAGCAGCGCGCGGGTGCTGCGCAGCTTCGGCGAGCGTGGCGAGGCGGGGTTCGTCGATGGTGACTCGCCTCGCTTCCATGACCCGCGAGGAATGTCGCGGCTGGGAGACACGCTGTGGGTCGCTGACACCGGCAACCACGCGTTGCGGGTGCTCGACCTCGACAGCGGGCAAGTCCGGACGGTCGCCGGCACGGGCCAGAGAGGGAAGGGGGGCCGCGCGGACCCGACGCAGCCGCGGGGGACGTCGCTGCGCTCGCCGTGGTCCGTGGAGGCCACCGAAGGTGCGGTCTTCGTCGCCATGGCCGGAGCCCACCAGATCTGGGTCGTGCTCCCCGAGCGGGGACACGCAGGCCCGATGATCGGGAGCGGCGCCGAGGGTCACGTGGACGGCAGCCCCCGCGATGCAGCGCTGGCTCAGCCGTCGGGAATGGCCCTGTTCGGGAACAACCTGTTCTGGACGGACAGCGAGACCTCGTCGGTGAGGCTCGCAGACCTCGAGGGCGGCGAGGTCATGACCGTGGTGGGTCAGGATCTGTTCGACTTCGGGGACATCGATGGCGCCGGGGCGCAGGTTCGCCTGCAACACCCGCTGGATCTCACCGTCGCGGACGGCTCGGTGTGGGTGTCGGACACCTACAACCACAAGATCAAGCGCATCGAGCTGAGCGGCGGGGTCACGAGCACGGTGGCCACCGGCGCCGGAGGAGCGCTGTGCGAGCCCGACGGGCTCGACAGCCTCGGGCAGTTCCTGGTCATCGCCGACACCGGAAACCACCGGCTGCGCGTGATGGACCGGGAGACCGGAGAGCTGCGCGACCTGCCTGTGGTGGACTGACCAGGCGAGCGCCGAGTCAGGGGCGCCTACCGCGGGGTGGCGATGGCCGTGCGCAGGGTCGCGATGGTCGCGGCGAGCTGCGGCTCTGGCTGCATGGCGTCGGCGCGGTCGAGCAAGGCGAGCGCCTTGTCTGGGGCGGCGCGGCCCAGGCACCGGGCCAGGGGCACGAGATCGTCTGCCTTGGCGCCGAGCGAGTCGCTCAGGACGGACAAGTAGGGCACCGCCAGCGGGCAGCTGCCCTCAGCGAACGCCAGCTTCGCGGTGGTGCGCAGAACCTCGACGTGACGTGGGGCGGCGGGGTTGGAGAGGTAGTCATCGGCGGCCGACCGCGCCTCGGCCTCTCGCTTGAGCTTGAGCAAGGACTGAAAGCGGACGAGGCGCAGCTCATCGCGGATGAGGCCACCGCCCGGCTCGAGGCCCAGGCCCTGTTCGGCCAGCGAGAGCACCTGGTCTGGGGTGCCGCCGCGGGTCCTCGCCTGCACCGCAAAATTCAGCAGGTTGGCCGACGAGGCGCGCACGCAGGTCGCCGACTGTCCGGCGGTCAGCAAGCTGGTCTCGCCGAGCTCGCAGGCGACCCGCACCTCGCCGCGCTGCACGGCCACCCGCGTGCCCAGGTCGCTCACGTCCACGTCGAAGACGGTGCCGATGACAGACACCTCGCCGTGGGGTGTCTCGATCCGCAGATCGATGCCCGCGTCGGGCTCTACCTCGACATGAAGAGCGCCTGCCGCCCACTGCACCCGTGGCTGGGTCTCGCTGCCGCTGAGGAATCCCCAACCGGAGTACTCGAACTGCACGCCGGGGGCCGGACTCGAGGTCGCTGCCTCTGCCGACTCGAGCGTCGCGGCGATCATCACCGGCGGGGACTGCTGCACCAGGCTGGGCGCGGAGATGAGTCCCACGGCGACCACGGCGGCGGCTGCGCCGGCAGCGATCAAAGGCCCGGTTCCTACGGGCATGGCTACGCGCTCGCCGAGCCGGATGCTCGCGCGCACTCGGGCCAGGACCCTGGCGATGCCAAAGTCGCTCGGTCCGGGCAGGTGGGCCAGCAAGGCGCGGGTGGCTTTGGGGTCGGTGCTGAGCGCGAGGCGCTGCGCGAGGCGCCGCTGGCCCTCGGGGGCTGGGGCGGTCTCTTGGGCGTAGCGCTTGAGCAGTTCGTCAGGCGAGCTCATCGGTGCTCTCCTCATAGTCTCGACCCGGCAAGTGCTGGTCGAGCTTCATGCGTGATGCAGCCTGGGCGAAACGTGCTCGGGCGAGCCGGAGTCGGCTCTTCACGGTTCCGAGCGGGACGCCGAGCATCGCGGCGACCTCCACATCGGACCGCTCTTCGAGCTCGCACAGGATGAGAACTTCGCGTTGCTTCGTGGGCAGCTTCTCGATCGCCGCCTGCACGCCGCGGCTCAACTCCGATTGCTGCGCCAAGGCGGAGGGCGTCGCGGTGCGCGCCACGTCGTCCGCTTCGACGCCCGGCGCCCATCGCTTCACCCATGCCCGGCGCCGATGCGCGGCGAGCACGCGCCGGACGATGCCGTAGAGCCAGGCCCCGTAACGTTCGGGGGCTCGTAGTGATGCGATGCGACTCCATACAATCATCAGGGCGTCGTGCGCCGCGTCCTCCGGATCGACCTTGGGGCCCCCAAGCCGCGTGCACCACGCAAGCGCCATGGGGAGCGATGCTTCCAACAAGCGATCCCGAGCCTGCGGCTCGTCCCGGATCGCGAGTTCGACCAGCTCAGGGTCGATGGAAGCAACGCTCATATCCTCTCCCCTCCTCCAGTGTCGGCAGGCGCGCGGTTGGATCACAGAACGTGATCGTCAGCGTCGCTTCTCGCCAGGAACGCGTGACTGCGAGCCGGTCAGAACCTCTGACGACTCATCTCGAACAGGTCTCTCAGGCTGGAACACCAACCGCACCCCACCTCTCCACGCGACCACGCCTCGGCGTATTGGGGCAGCGCTGCTCCCCCCGACGACGACATCAATGGGGACGGCGTCGATGCGCACCGTGCCATAGGGCTCGATGTGCAGGGGCAGCCTGCCGAGTCGGATGTCCCAGCCGACCACGGGCGCGAACCAGGGAGTCACGACCGCCGCGAACAGGGCCCCTTCGGACTCGAACATGCGCCAACCCACGCCGCCTTGCACCCCGAACATCATCCCGATCGCGGGCTGTACGTAGTTGAGCAGGACGCCCAGATCGAGGTCGCTCGACGTGCGCTTGCCCTCGATGCCGGGGATGCGAGCCGGTGTCATCCCCGAGAGCTCGGCGCCAACCCGAAGCGCCCCGTCGACCACGAGCCCCGCGGAGACATCGAGGCCTAGCCCGCCAGCGACGCCCTGACGTCCTGCGTAGCTGGCTCCGGCCCGGACCCAAGAGCCCAGTTGGGCCCTCCCGGTGGCGACCGTCGACACCGGAGCGGTGGTCGTGCCGGTCCGGTAGTCGCGCTCCGGGGCGCGCTCGGGAAACGCGGGAGCCGCCGGGAGGGTGGGCCTGGGCGACGGGGTGATGGGCTGAGGCGACGGAGGCAGCGGGGGCGGCTCAGGGGTGATGGGAGTCGGCTCCGGCACCGGGAGCACCGGCGCAGGAACGACCGCGACGGGCTGGGGCCGGGGAGGCGCGGGCGGGCGCGAAGGCGCGTCAAAAGTCGGGGTGCTCGGCGGCGGCTCTTGGGGCACGGTCAGCGGCGCCTCGAAGACATCGCCGCCTCCGGGGAGCGCGCCGGCGAGCTCATCCCAGGACGGCTCGGTCCATTGGGGCGGATTGAGAAGGCTGTTGGCGACCGAGACCAGGTCCTCTCGGTCTCGCGCGCTCTGAGGCGCAGCCACGTTCCGGATCCGCACCGCTCCGTCTGCGTCCGTCGCGAGAACCAGCCAGCCGCTGGGCTCCACCCGAAACTCGACCCGAGGCGTGCTCGAGGTCTGGCCCGACACCCTCTCGAACCCGACGAGCTCGAGGTAGGGCCGCCAGGCGTCGAGGTCTTCGCCGGCGGGAAGAACGACCGGGACCGCGAGAGCGAGATGAGGGAGCACCAGGGCGAGCAGCAGCCACCAGCGCGCCCAGGGGGGAGTCGCTTCGAACACGGCTCAGCCTACCCTGAGGCCTCGCGGGTGTGTCGCCTACTCGTCGAAGAGGACGGGCTCGCCAGCGAAGCCCCGGGCCGAGTGCACGAGGATGGTGGACGGCATGTGCTCGAGCATCTGATCCATACGGGCGACGAACTCCTCGGAGCGGTCCACTTCAGGCATCGAGAAGCCGATGATGGCGAGGTCGGCGGCGCCGCTCTCGGTCCGCATGATCTCGGTGATCGCTCGCCCGCCGCGCATGAGCACTCTCGGACGCGCATCCAAGCGCGCGGCCTTGAGGATCTCGACGATCTGGTCTTCGGCTTGCCGACGCTGCTCGATGGACTCCACGACCGTCAGCACCTGCACGCGGGCATCGCGCCACGCGGGGTCCCCGGTCAACAGGAAGGCGGTGAGCAGCATCAGGCCGCCATTCCCCTGCAGCCCGCCCCACCAGACGTGGATCTCGCGCCGGTCACCCCAGCCCTTGTCAGGCACGTGCCGGACGATCAGCAAGGACTTGTCGAGGCCGGTGAGCTCGTTCAGCAGGTTGACGTAGTCGGCGCTGGTCTCGGATCGCTGGGACCAGCCCAGCATCACGGTGTTCGCCTCGAAGCGCCCCACGCCGTACGACTGGGCGGCGGCCACCGCACCCGTGTAGAGGTTGGAGACCACATCCACCCGGAAGAACACGTTGCTGTACTCGGGGCGCATGACGCCGACTTGCTCGACGAGGTGCTTTCGGGTGCCGCCATGCTCGTCGACGGATCCCTCGAGCAGCTGGAAATACGTCACCACGCCCCGGTCCTGGACCAGCGCGGACCCGAACTCCAGCAGGTAAGGGCGCCGCTCGACCTCCCCTCCGAAGATGATGAGGTTCGGGCGCCAGTTCTGGGGGTGGAACTCCGCCTTCTGAAGATTCAGCAGCGCGGCCCGGGCGATGGCCGACCAGATCCCAAAGCGCGCGTCGCCGTAGTCGGACTGAAGCGTGCGGCGCTGAGTCACCGCGAAGATGCCGAAGCCGCACACCATGGCCGCCAGCATCGCGGGCAGGGAGATGATGCTCATCACGTAGAAGCAGGCCACTGCGCCGAGCAGTCCCACCCACGCCGGAACCACGAAGTCGGGACGGAAGCTCGGGCTCGCCGCCCAGCGCTCGAGGCCGCACGCGAGGTTGGTGAAGCCATAGGTGGCGAGGAAGAACATCGTCAGCACCGGCGCGATGACGTCCAGATTCCCCAGCAGGATCCCGGTGAGCGCGATGGCGAAGGTGATCGCCGTGCCCACCCGAGGCTCGTTGGCAGGTCCGTACCCGCGCCCGGCAACCCGGGGCGCGAGCCCGTCCAGTGCGAGGGCTTGCAGGGTGCGCGGCGCGGTCAAGATCGAGCCGACAGCGCTGGAGATTGTGGCGCCCCATACACCGAGGTAGATGAGCATCGGCCACCGAGAGACCCGCCAGAAGACCTCGGGCTCGTCCATCAGCGAGGTGGTGCTCGCCATGAGAGCGAGCCCGATGGGGATGGCGATGTAGATGGCGAGGCCCACGAAGATGGCGGTCATGGTTCCGCGGGGGAGATCGCGTCGCGGGTCCCGAAGGTCGCCGGACATGCCGACGCCAGCCATGATCCCCGTCACGGCAGGGAAGAAGACCGCGAACACCGTGCCGAACCCTGCTCCGCTGCTGTTGAACCAGGTGATCGACTCGGGCCGCGCAGCCAGGGCGGCGGGGTCGGGCAGGCCCAGGCCGAAGAAGAAGGAGATCAGCGAAAGGAAGATCATCACCATGACGATGAGCTGGCTCTTGATCGCCAGCTCCGCGCTCTTCATGGAGATCGCGGTGAGCAGGATGAGCACGATGAGGCTCAGTGACTGTTGGTCCACGTTGGGCCACAGGTAGGCCACCGATTCGGAGAAACCGACGATATAGAAGGTCACGCTCAGCGCCTGGCCGAGGAAGAGCGGGATGCCGATGGCCGCGCCCACCGGCGCGCCAAGGCTGCGGCTGATGATGTTGTAGGCGCCGCCTGCGCCGACCACGCGGTTGGTCGCGATGGAGCTCACCGAGAGGCCGGTGGCGATGGTGATCAGGTGGCTGATCAACACAATCGCGATGGCGCCGAGGAGGCCGGCGTTGCCGACCACCCAGCCCATCCTCAGGAACATGATCACGCCGAGGATCGTCAAAATGCTCGGGGTGAAGACCCCCGAGAACCACCCAAACCGCTTCAGTGCGTCACCGCTGGGAACCGCGTCTTCACTGTGTGTGCTCATGGCCGGACAGTACAGGCCGCATGCTCGCGCTGGCGAGAGGGCGCGTCCGTCGTATTCTGCGTGCGTGGACAGCGACGAAACCCTCGATCCGCTCGAACGAGCGGAGGTCTATCTCCAGGAGATCCGCAGCGGCGGACGCGCCCTGACGAGCCTGGGGCGGGGGCCTCGCGCGGAGCCGGACGACCCTCGGGCGGGGCTGAGCCGTCTGCTCAACCGCTTGCGGCGTCTCGACCGCGCCACCGAAGCACTGGCGCCCCGGGGCGGGCGACAAGCAGCGAAGCTGCGCAGCTTGCTCGTCGGGGAGCGGGCGCAGATCTTTGTGCAGGTGGGCGCGCTCGTGGCGCGATGGGTAGAGCGGGGCGGTGACGTCTCGCTGATCATGGACGCCGACCGGACCCGGGTCATCAAGCCACTCGCGCCCGCGCCTGACGACTCCATCGATGACGAGGACGACGATCGGACCCTGCGGGCCTCGGACACGCTGGTCGCCCGCGCGGTGCAGCCGGCGCCGCAACCCCGACCGGAGCCTGCACCGTCCCTGGCCTCGGTGCTCGCAGAGACCCGGCGCGGGATCCGTCCGGTGCGAGTCTCGGTGCCCGATGGTCCACCACCGGACATCCTCGGCACTGACCCCGGCGCGCCGGCCACCGATGCGCAGAGCCCGGCCATCGAGGCCGAGATGGAGTGGCTGGAGGATCAGTGCAACCAGCTCAACCGCTGGAAGCGATGCTCGGCGCCGCTGCAACACGCAGTGCTCTCGTGGCTGACCGCGAGGGCCCGGTGGGTTCAGGAGATCGTCGGCCCCGGCGAGATCGCGGAGCAGGTGGCCCGCGTCTACCCGAAGCTCTCCGCGTTCAGCAAGCGCGAGCGGCCAGGGTTCGTGTACGGACTCCGGCGTGATCACGCGGCCCAGGGTGAGAACTGGCGGGCGGACTCCGACAGCTGGCGCACCCAGGTCAAGGCGCTGATCGAGAAGGAGCCGACCCCCATCGCCGAGGGGACCGAGTCGAATCCCGAGCGGGCATTGGCGCGGCTGGAGGAGATCCTCGACGGGGATCCCGAGCCCGAGACCGTGGTCCGCGCCGTGGGCGAAGCGCTCGAGTCACAGATTCGGCCTGACGACCCCAGACTGCTGCGGCTCCTCGAAGACCACGACGAGGCTCTGGCGGACGATCCCCGATTCCGGCGTCTGCGGCGAGCCCTGCGCTCATTCAGTGAAGGCGATGCCGACGCCACGATGATCGGGGACTCTCTGGACGACAGCGCGATGTACGGGGTGGCCGAGGCTCCCTCCAGCGACGTCTCGCCTGAAGCGTTGGCCCGAGCGGCGGAGATGCGTGTCCTGCTTGTGGGGGGCGAGCCGAGGGAGCAGCATCGGCAGAGGCTTCTGGACGCCACCGGGGTGCGGGAGCTGGAGTGGGCGCCGGCGACGCGCGGTGGAGGCATCGGCAAGCTGCAGTCAGCGGCCGAGAGCATCCGCAGCGGGAGCTGGGACTCCGTGATTCTCCTCCCCCGATTCTGCGGACACGACGTGGACGCCGTGCTGATCCCCGCGTGCAAGGGGTCGGGGACACCCTGGCTCCACGTGCGGGGAGGATATGGGGTGGGGCCCATGCGGGCAGCGGTGTACGAGCTCGCAGGACGGCTGACGGCCACCGAGAGCCCCTCGGGGGACTCGTGAGGCGGAGCCCCCACGGTGCGGTGTCCACCGAGGCTTGCTATTCTTTGTATGTAGGAGGGCACTGTGCACAGCCCTTCATGTCCATCGCAGAGCAGGTCCTGACGCGCGGCAGCGGGTGTCCGGCGGGTGTCTGTGTTCAAAGGAACCGCGTTGTCGAGGTCCCCAACCTCCCATGAGGCGCGAGAGCTAGCTGCATCGGGCGAATACGTCCAGGCAGGTCGGCTCTACGAATCTGCCCACCGTTTGGAAGAAGCGGTCGACGCATACCTGCGTGGCGGTGCCTACAACGACGCGGCTCGGGTGCTCAGCCACCAAGGCTTGTTCCGAGAGGCAGGCCAGACCCTGCTCTACTACCTGCCCAAGGACCCCACGCCCGTCGAGCGCCTGACGCCGGATGCCCGCCGGCACGCGATGAACGCGGCGCTCTGCTTCGCGCGAGGCGGCGCCCGTCGCGAAGCGGTGGGGCTGCTGATGAACCTGGGTGAGCACCAGAAGGCAGCCTCGCTGCTGTCCATGGCCGGCCTCCGGCAAGAGGCGGTGTTGGCGATGCGCGGCGGGCCCATCGAGGGGAGTCCCTGGTCTCCCGGGGTCGTGTTCCCTCTGCGACCGGCACCGCCGCGGGGGCGTGGTCGGTCCCAGGTGCGTTCGGCCGCCGTGGGTCGGGGGACTCAGCCTGACCGCCCGGCGCCATCCGCGCGGGTGTCTCGTCGTTCCGTCCCTGGAGTGACCGCGAGCCGATCCGGCTCCTACGGCGCGTACCCACCTCAACGCAGCACCAGCCCCAGCTCTCAGGTTCGAACCGACCGCGGCGCGAACCGCCCGCCCACCAATGAGCGGTCCCTCGGCGACCGGCGGCTGAGCGGCCCCGTCAGCACGCAGGCCGAGGCCGCGCAAGACCTGCTCGATGTGCAGCCAGGCGACTCCCGGCTGCCCCGCGCGGTGCAGGCCGTCTTGCGGGCTCGATGGCGGCAGGAGCCGCTGTCCCCGCGGATCCTGCAGTTCCTGGACCGCTACGTGGAGGCCGGAGCTGCGGGCATGGTGACGGAGGAGGAGCGCCCCGCGTTCTACGCCATCGCCCGGCTTTACGAGTACCACGATCGAATGGGCGCGGCCCGCAAGGCCTACCGGGTGGCCGCCGAAGGGGCCGGGATCGCCGACGCGTCTCAGCGGCTCGAGAAGATCGATGAGGGGTTGGTCCAGACGACCGAAGGCCGTTGGCTGCCCCTGCACATGGTGGTGGACGGCAAGAAGCACCGATTCGCGATCCTGCCGGATCTGGAGCGCCTACCCGCCCTCGGCAGCGTCGCCCCGGCTCCAGAGGACTCGGTGGACTTCGACGACTACATGGCCGGACCGCCGTCGGGTTCGGCCCCCTCTGGAGCGTCGCCTCCGGCGTACGGTTCGGCGTCCTACAGCGCGGCGGTCGCTGGCCGCGCCGACGGGCCCAGTGGGTCGCACGGGCCCATCACCGAGGGGTCGGTCGTCGCGGACCGCTACCGGATCGAGGCGTTCATCGGCCAGGGCGGCATGGGCACGGTGTACTCAGCGACGGACATGGAGCTCGAAGAGGTCGTCGCGATCAAGGTGTTCCAGCAGGTCGTACAGAACAAGAAGGGGCTCGAGCGTTTCCGGCGTGAGATGAAGCTCAGCCGCAAGCTCATTCACCCCAACGTGGTGCGGATCTACGAGTTCGGGACTTGGCGCGGAGCGCGGTACATCACGATGGAGCTGCTCACGGGCCTCGACCTCGAGGACTACATGCAGGCCAAGGGCGGCACGCTGCCGACCTCGCAGGCCCTGAGCCTGATGATGCAGTGCTGTGACGGGCTCGTCGCCGCCCACAAGCAGGGCGTGGTGCACCGGGACATCAAGCCCCAGAACCTGTTTGTTGTGGAGGGCGGCAAGCGCCTCAAGATCATGGACTTCGGCATCGCCAAGGTGAGCAACGGGACATCCATCAGCATCACCGGAGTCCGGGTGGGCACGCCCCGGTACATGTCGCCCGAGCAGATCCAGGGAGGCGGCCAGGTCGGTCCGGCGGCAGACCTGTATGCGCTCGGCGGTGTGATGTACGAGTTGTTCACCGGGTCGCCGGTGTTCGATGAGGAGGAGTTGGTGCCCCTGCTCCTCAATCACATGACCGAAGAGCCCGTTCCGCCGTCGGCCCGCAACCCGGGGGTGCCGGCCGAGGTGGAGCACATCATCCTGCGGCTGCTCCAGAAGGCACCGGAGGACCGCTATCGCGACGCGGCCGAGCTGAAGCGTGAGCTCCTCTCGGCGTATGTGCAGGCCGAACGCCTGCCCATCACCTAGCAGGGTGCGAGCAAGCCTCCCGTCGCCCATCGGGCCCCGGCCTTCGGCCGAACCCCGCCCCTTCGGGCTCGTCCCTGGCGGTGGCTCGCCGCACCCTCGGCGACGCAGTCTACGACTGCATCACCGCCCTTTCGGGCTCGTCGGTCACCTGCCTCGGCAGGCTCCCTTCTCGGGGCGCGACGAGCCACCGCCAGGCACTTCGTGGACTCCCGTCGGCCTTTTTCAGCAACCTGCTAGCGCCACGTCGGTCGCGCCGGTGCGCCCCACGGGACCTCGATGACCGAGTCTGCTCCTCGACTGGAGCGGCTCACGGATGCGGATCTTCCGGTCACTGTGGGCGTGTACCAGTTGGTCGTGGCCCTGGGAGAGCGCGGCGAGGGACGGGTGTTCCGGGCGGAGGACGCGCGGGGCCAGATGGTGGAGCTCACGGCGATCTGGCCGGAACTGCTCGCTTCGCCGGGGCTCCGCGACGACGTGTTGCAGGAGCTCAACGGGCTCCGGGACTTCGCCCACCCTGGCGCCGTGCGCGTGCTCGACGTGGGCACGCAGCGCTCTGGCGTCTGGTTTGCCAGCACCCCGGTGGTGGGAGTGACGCTGGGTGAGCTCGCGACCGGGCCGGTGCGCGCGACTCCCCGGCAGGTTCTCGAGGTGGCCGTGGCGGCTCTGGATGTGCTCGACGCGGCCCACTCCCGGGTGCGGGACGAGGTCGCGCAGCTGCATCGAGGGCTCACGCCGGACCGGATCTTGGTGTCTGAGAACGGGCAGGTGATGGTGCGAGGCTTCGGACTCGGGGCGCTGCCCCTGGGAACCGGGCACTCGGGCCGCACCACGGCGGGGAGCTGGGCATCACCTGAGCAGGTGGGGCGCCGCGGTCTGGGGCCGAGTTCAGACTTGTTTTCGCTCGGTGCGATCGTCGCCTTTGCGCTGTTGGGTCGGTCTCCGTTCCGGGCGCGGGCCGGGGCGATTCCGTCGGAGCGCGTAGGCGAGATCGTGCGGGTGCTCGCGCGCGGCGAGATCTTCAGCCGGGTGGAGGGGCGGGCGATGGGCCTGGGCTCGGCGATGCAAGGCCTGCTGGCGGTAGACCCCGCGTCCCGGTTCCCGAGCGCGGCCCAGGCTCGCGAGGCGCTGCGGGCCGTCGTGGCGCGACTGCCTGCCGGGGAGCCCGTCGGCGACGCAGTGGCGCGGGTGTTGGTGGACCACGCGGCGACGGTCGCGGCGCCCGGCGGTGTGCTGCCGACGAGTCGGGATCTGCTCCCATTGGAGTCCCTGGCTCCCGTCCCCGGCGAGGAAGAGACCGCAGACACGGACGCCGACTTCCTGTTGCCCTCGCAGCGGATGGAGGCCGCCCGCCTGCGTGAGGAGGCCCGACTCGCGCCCGACCCTGTTCCTGCTCCGCGTCCTGCGCCCCCTCCACCCGCGCCCGTCCCCGGCCCGCGTCGTCCCGCGCCCATCGCGGCGCCGCGTCGTCCATTGCCGGTCGCCGCCCCCCCGCCGGCCTGGGCGCCGCCAATGGCGCCGGCAGACCCCGGCCTTCGCGCCAGCGGTGCCCCACCTCTTGTGCGCCGTGGTCCCTCTGCGCCGCCGCCACCGACTCCGGCGGCCGCGCAGATGCCCGCCCCTCGCAAGCGGCGCCCCAAGCCGACCTCTCGCCCCCCCGTGGAGCCGGCGCAGGATGAGCTCGATCCGCCGAGCGGCGGCCGTCTCATCACGGTGCTCGCGCTGGTGGTCATCGTGCTCGGGATCCTCGGCCTGATCGTCGTGACGCTGCAGGACCCCGCGCCATCCTTGGAGTCCGAGCCGTTGAGTCGGCCGCGCGTCGCGCAGGGCGTCGCGGGCGCTCCTGTGGCGGAGCCGCCCCCGGCCGCTGCGGCGGTCTCCCCCGAGCCCGCCCCCCCTGAGCCCGTCGCCCCTTCCCTCCGCCCGGAGGCCGTGAGTGCCGAGATCACGCCTGCCGTGGCGGAGCCCTCCACCCCGAAGCGCCCGCCGAGCACCGCCCCAGTTGAGATGCCTGACGGGCCGGTGACCCTCACTGTGTCCCACCGCCCGCTCAGCAAGGGCCAGGCCGGCTCGTCCGGCCTCATCTCCGCCCGAGTCCAAGGGCCCGCAGGGATCCAGGTCGTCCTGCACTACGGCCCCAGCGGTGGCCCGCACAGCCAGCTTTCATTGCGGGCCAAGAGCGGGGGGCGGTTCGAAGAGTGGCTGAACTTCCCACCCAGCCCCGGGGCGAGCCTGGAGTACTGGCTCGTGGCGACCCACCCGGCGGCGCCGTCGTCTGCTGCATCGGGCTCGGCGGGCAACCCACACCGCCTCGTCTTGGAGTAGCACCCCGTGCCAGCATCCCGAGCGCTCCCTGGGGCGACCGCGCTCGTCCGCGGAGTGTCAGGGGTGGAGCGTGTGTGGCTGACCGCCTCACGGATCGCCCCCCCGTTCGTGAATCAGATGGTCCTGGAGGCCGACCACGGGGATCTCTCCGCCATCGATTGGGAGGCGGCCCTGGCGCGCACTCACGAGACGACACCAGGGATGGGTCTCGTGCTTCGCGGAGGCCTGGGGTGGAGCACTTGGTCCGACACCGTCGCGCCGAGAGTCCGTCGGGTGTCTGGCGAGTCCTGGCGTGGGACCGATGGCGGAGGTGCTCCATTCCTCGCGGGCCTGCTGGAGCCCTCCCGGGGACCGACCGTCGAGGTTGTGGTCTGCGAGGGGCCGAGCCCGCGGGTGGTGCTGCGTACAGCTCACGCGACCATGGACGGCCGCGGCACGTCGCTCGTCGCTCAGCGCCTGTTCGCGGCCGCCCGGGGAGAGCCTCTGGAGCCCTTGCCACCAGAGACCGTGACGGACGCGGAGCTGGCCCAGACCTTGGGGGTCCTCCCGTCGCCGGAGCCGTCCATCGACTGCCCGGCCGTGTTCGGAGAGGTGCGCGCTGCGCCACCGCTCACGCGATGGGTGCGACGCGACGTGACCGGGGCGCCGGGGCGCAACGTGCTCGCCCGGCTGGCTCACGCCCTGACTCTGCGGGTGCCGGAGTCCACACGGAGCGCGGCGCGGATCGACGTGCCGGTGGACATGCGGCGGCATCGGGCTGAGCTGGTGAGCACTGCGAACCTCACGGGCCTCATCCGGCTCCCTGCTGGTGCCATCGTGGCTGATGGGGGAGGGGCGTTGGAGCTCCAGGGTGCCCTGGACTCGGCTCTGTCAGCGCGTGAGGAGGCCGGGTTCCCGCTGTCGCTCCGCTCCGTCAGGTGGCTCCCGTTGGCTCTGATGGCGTGGGGCGGGCGGCGCGCCGCGTCGCAGGCCCTTCTGCGCGGTCGCTTCTCCACCACCGCGACGGTCTCCAACCTCGGCAGGATGGACCTCGCGCCGTTCCAGGCTCCGGGGTTCGCCGCCCAGCGCGCCTTCTTCATCCCGCCGGGGAGTCCAGGGCTCCCGTTGTTCCTCACCGTCACAGGCTATGCGGGTGGGCTCACGCTCTGCGGGACCGCTCCGCTCGGGCTCGCGGACGGTGGGCGACTGGAAGAGCTGATGGACCACCTCGTCACTGTGCTGCGCCCCGACGCGGCGGACCGGAGCGCCCCATGACCTCGCGCCACATCGACTCCTCGCAGCTCTCGGCGCGGGACGCCTACTTCATGCTGATCGACACCATCGTGCCTCGCCCCATCGCCTGGGTGACGACGGTGTCTGCAGACGGGGTGCCCAACCTCGCGCCATTCTCGTTCTTCTCGGGGGTGACCGGGCGCCCGCCGACGCTGGCGATCTCGCTGGCACCTCGGGTGGACCGTCACGCAGACGGATCACGCGACGTGCGGGAGAAGCACACCCTGGCCAACTTGCGCTCTACCGGCGAACTCATCGTGCACGTGACCCCCAAGGAGCGGCAGGCCCAGGTGGTCGCCTCCGCCGTGGACCGCCCGCCGTCGGCGAGCGAGCTGACCGACCTTGGGTTTGGGCCCACCGAGTCAGGCACATGGGTCCAGGTGCCCCGGCTCGTGGAACTCCCCATCGCCATGGAGTGCCGGGTGGACCGCATCATCCCTGTGGGGCATCCAGCCACGCACCTGGTGCTCGCCGAGGTCCTCGGGTGGCACGTTCGCGAGGCGCTCTTCGTGGACGGGCGTGTGCCGTCGGCCGCGTGGGGGCCCCTGGCTCGTCTCGGTGTCGAGGGCTACGGGGAGTGAACGTGAGTCCGTGAGGTCAGGCATCCAGCGCGATGGGGGCGCCACCGAGCCGCGCCGAGCGGGCGATCCCCTCGGTCCAGCACAGGTCGGCGTACCCGTCGGCGACCGACCAGCCCGGGGGCGCTCCGCCCAACTGGGCCAGCCAGTCCAGCACACACCCCGCGACCGCCTGCCGGTCATCGTCGAGCCCCGCCTCGGGGAGCGCCCCCAGCACCTCGATCGGCTGATCGGTGAGCAGTCGTAGGCCAACGCGGCGGGTCTCCGTTCCGAAGCGGGCTTCGATGGGCTCTACGGGGATGGGGCGTCGGGTCCCGTCCCAGGAGACGACGCTTCCGCCGACAAACTCGCCTCGGGTCCCTAGCACCCGGCCCGTGCCGCGGCTCCAAGGCCCGTCCTCGACCCAGGCAGCTTCGGCATCTCGAAACTGCAGCAGCGCGCCGCCCTCTGCCCGCACCGTCCCAACGAGGATCTCCTCGACCGCCGCCCCACGCCCCACATCGACGGACGGAGCCAGGACTCGCTGGCCCGTAGCGAGCCGGCCGCGAGGCCGCCCGAGGACCGCGCGAGCCACCGCAACGGCGTGGTAGCGGTACCCCGCCCCATCGGTAGCCACCAGCAGAGGCTCCCCGATGACCCCGCGTCGCACCGTCTCCACGATGAGGCGCGAGCCGAGGTGCCGCGGGTTCTGCTCCGCCACCGCCACCGGAATCCCCGTCGAGGCGACGCGATCGGCGAGCGCCCTCGCGTCCTGCAGGTCGAGGGCCAGCGGGGTCTCGAGGAGGCATGGCAACCCGGAGTCCAGGGCCGCGTGAGCGACCGAGGCGTTCTGAGCTGGCGAGACGCACGCGATGACCGCCCGCGCTCCCCAGCTCTGTGCGTCTTCGAGGTGGGTTGAGGCGCGCACTCCCAGGTCCTTGGCCGTCGCCGCCACGCGATCGGGGCTGCGGCCGATGATGCCGAGAAGCTCGACCTTGTCGGCGAGCGGGCCCGTGAGCAGGGGGCCGTAGATCTCTGCGGCCCGAGTTCCAGCGCCGACGATGCAGACGGGGAGACGACTCACGGGCTCACGGCAGACGAATGCGGAAGTCGGCCCGGAACCCGTTCTGCTCCCGCAGGATCAGGCAGATCGGCCCGGCACATACCCGGAGCTTGAGTCCGTCCGCTTCGTCGGGCCAGACCGATGTGCCTGCAAAGGCGGCCGAGAGCTCGGCCTCGGGGATGCCGCCGGGCATGGGTCCGAGCAGCAGGGCGCAGAAGCTGAGTCCGCCCTCGTCCGGCTCGAGGATCCACGTCGTCGGGTAGCCAGGCGACTGAAGGGTCCAGTGCCCGACGCGGATCGTGTCGGCGGGATCGTCGTAGAGATCGCCCACCGAGACCGTCACCACCGTGGCCCGCTCGTCCAGCAGTCGAACGACCTCTGGGCGCTTGAGCTGGCGGGCGAGATCGTCGCACCCCGGACAGTTGGCGGCCGAGACCACGAGGAGGACCCGGGAGCGCCCGCCGAGCAGAGCCTCGCTCAGCGCCGCGCGAACCTGTGGAGTGACGTCGATCTCTGCCATGTGGGCAGCGTAGAGCACAGACGCGGGCCTCGCTGCGTGGCGGCCCCCCGGGGCTCGGACGTGGTGGGATCGGCCCTGTAGGGTGGCGCCGCCGCCGGCTGGCGCGCAGCGTTCGACCCCAGGGAGCCCGTACCGGTGATCAACCAGCCCAATACATTCCGTCCGGTCCCGCGCACCGGCGTGATCTTCGTCATGACCGAGGCCACGTCGCGTGGGTTCCACTACGGGCATCCCGACTGGGCCAACCTCGGTCAGGGTGCTCCTGAGACGGGCCCGTTGCCCGGGGCCCCGGATCGGGTGAACACCATCCACATCGATGACGCGGCTCACGAGTACGCGCCGGTGGGGGGGCTGCCCGAGCTCCGCGAAGCCGTGGCGAAGCTCTACAACGCCCGGTACCGCCAGGGCATGGCAAGCCAGTACACCGCCGAGAACGTCGCCATCTCCGGGGGCGGACGCGTGGGCTTGACCCGGGCGGTCGCCTCGCTGGGGCGGGTGCACCTCGGCCATCTGCTGCCCGACTACACCGCGTACGAGGAACTGCTGGAGATCTTCCGGGCGTTCGTCCCGATCCCGATCACGCTGGAGAAGAACGACGGGTTCGCCATCGAGCCGGAGCGCCTGCGCGAGGAGATCGTCGGCAAGGGCCTCGGCGCGCTGCTGCTGTCGAACCCATGCAATCCGACGGGGCACGCGGTGCGGGGCGGGGCCCTGCGGGCGTGGCTCGACATCGCTCGGGACCTGTCGTGCACCCTGATCTTCGACGAGTTCTACAGCCACTACCTCTACGACGATGCGGCGGAGCAGGAGGGAGCATCGCTGTCGGCCGCCCGCTACGTGCAAGACGTCAATGAAGACCCTGTGGTGATCGTGGATGGCCTCACGAAAAACTGGCGCTATCCCGGCTGGCGCCTGAGCTGGACCGTCGCTCCCGCCGACGTGATCGGGCGGGTGACCTCGGCGGGCTCATTCCTGGACGGAGGCCCCGCGCATCCCATCCAGCTCGCGGCCTTGCCCATGATCGACCGTGCCTACGCGGACCAGGAGGCCCTCGCGATCCAGCGCAGCTTCGGGGAGAAGCGCGCCTTTGTGCTCTCGCGGCTGCGCGCGATGGGCATCGGCGTCGAGGCTGCGCCGGAGGGCGCGTTCTACGTCTTTGCGAACCTGAGCAACCTGCCCGAAGGGCTGCGGGACGGCATGGACTTCTTTCGCGCAGCGCTGGACTGCAACGTGATCGTCGTGCCGGGCAAGTTCTTCGATGTGGACCCGGGCCGTCGGCGGGACCACATCCCGTCGCGCCTGCGCAACTACGTGCGGATCAGCTTCGGGCCCGACATGGAGACGGTCCGGGCGGGGCTCGACCGACTGGACGCGATGATCCGAGTGGCGTGAGTCGCGCCAGCTAGCGTCCCAACGTTGCGAAGCTCTGGGAGGCCGCGAGCGAGTCCATGAGCGCCCGCCACCCGGCTTGCTGCTCGTCACTCACGGCCCCTGACCACGCGCAGGTTCGCAGCCCGTCGTCGTTGAAGCCCGGGGCATCCGCGAGGTGGAAGTGCACCCCGAAGTTCGTCGGCGCGTAGTAGGTGTCATCGCGGACGAGGCCGCCCCACACCGCATAGCCCCCGTCGAACCCGGGCTGGGCCGCGGCGCCGGCCTCCGTGAGCGCAGCGAGGGTCGTCGCATCGAGCCGCGCCCAGGTGGACCGCACTTGCACCTCACGGACTCCTGAGGGACTCACGCAGTCCGGGTAGGTGCCCATGACCTCTGGTGCGTCGTCCTTGCTGTCACATCGCGTGGTGTCTCGGACCTGCCCCCAGGGGTAGCGCCGCCCGCTCGCCCCTCCGGCGGCGCGCATGAGCTCCGCCACCGTGCACAGCCGTCGCCCGTGAGCCCAAAGCAGCGGCTCGACGGTGTCTCGCAGCAGCCTCTTGTGCAGCCCATCGGTGGGCCAGGCCGCTCCTGCCCGCCCCGGGGCCGGCCACTCGTCGATGCAGTACGCCGGCAGGGTGTACTCCCCGCGAGGCACGACGGTGTTTGGTCCGTAGGTGGTGATCATCGCCGGATCGCTCTCCCCCAGCGTGGCCGGACCCCCGACGATGCCGACCATGCCCGCAGGACAGGTGGGCTTGGTGCCCGGCGCGGGCGCAGCGGGAGCCGGGGGCGCGGGGGGAGGCGGCTCCTCGGCCGGAGCGGGAGGAGGCGGCGGTCCCGGCGCGCCGGCGGGGGTGGCCGTAGGCGTCGCAGGTGCACCGCAGCCGAGGAGGAGGAAGAAGAGGGGGACCGCGCTGCGCACGGACTGAGCCTACACGGCCCCCGACTTGCCTTCAGCGCGCGTCGAACACCAGCGGATACCTCACCGTCACGATGCTCGCGCCCTTCGGGGGTGGGAACCGCATCCGGCGGAACCGCTCGTGCACGCAGTCCGCGACTGCGGCGCTGCCCAGGGTGTCGTGTGCGCTGCTGGCCGACGCCACGCCGCCATCCTTCGCGATGACGAACTTGACGCTCAGCCGCCCTGCCAGATCGGAGTTTCGCCCGAGCTCACGCTCGTAGCAGAACCGGATAGAAGGCAGGTGTTGCTTGACGATGCGATCGATTGTGGCCTTGTCGATCGCGCTGCCCATGACGATGGGATCACGGACCCCGACATTGGGCACCCCCTCGCCCCGCGGGCCGAGGTTGCCCGGTGCCTTGCCGTCGCCCTCACGGCCGGTGCCGCCAGGCCGGGTGCCCACCCCGGAGAGCGCGCTCTCGGCGCACTTCTCGCTCATACACCCTCCGCCGAGCCCATCGCCCCGGGGCCCGTCGCCAGCGCCGCGCTGGTCTCCCACTGGGCCCACGAGCCCGCCCAGCAGCGCATTGATCTCTTCGTCGGCGCCGGCCTGTCCGAATTGACCCCCGGGTGCGATCCGGTCGATGGCCCCGAGGATCCCCTCGCGCTGCACCATCTCCCGGTTGCGCTGCGCGCGGTTCGCGGCCATGGCTGGTGCCTTGGCGAAGGTCCTGCGTGCGCTGGGCCGTCCCCGTGCGCCTTCGGGCCCGGGGGTCCGCATGCCTTCTCCCGCGTCCGGTTCGCTCCGGGGCTGGGTCACCAGCGGCGTGGGGGGCTCGGGCTGTTGGAAGGCGATGGAGACCACGCTGGTATCCATGTCCTGTACCGAGAGATGGGGAGCGGGATCCGATGTCGCCAGCACGACGGTGAACGCGCCCGAGAGCATCAGTAGCGCGGCCAGCACGGACATGTAGCCCCAGTCCACCCGGTGGCCATCGCCCGGCACCCCTCGGGGAGCGTGCACCCTCGAGAGCACGAAGGTGGCATCTCCGATGTGGGTCACCAGCCTGTCGTGTTCGTTCAGGGGCACATCACCGGTGGCGGGGATCGGATCACCGCCTCGATACAGGGTCGCTTGCGCGCCGTCGGGGATATGCGCCACCGCCCCCTCCTTGGACCGACTCACGAACGGGAATGGATCGACCGGCAGGCGCCCCCCGTCCACGAAGAAGTCGCTACCCGTCGCGCGTCGTCGGCGCTCGTCCACGATCAACGCCAGGGGCAGCAGCAACACCGTGATCCCCGCGAGCCAGGCGGCCGCTCGGACGTGGGCCTCCTGCTGCTCATGTTGCGCGTCCGTCGCGACCAGGTGCAGCTCACGCGCCACCGCGGCGAGGTCCGAGGGGGACTTGACGGCCTGCACGATGTGGGTCTTGAGCGTGAGCAGGGCCTCACGGGCGTCATCTCGTGTCCGAGAGCGGAACTCACGGTCCCCGGACGCGCGGCCGTGGTCCATCTCGAGCAGGGCCAGGCGGGCCCGGGTCCGCAGCAGGACGGTGCGGGCATCGGGGTCGATCGCGAGATCGAGAGGGGAGTCGGCTGCCTCGGCAGACTCACGCGCTGCGGCTTGGTCTCCGGCGTTCAGCGCGCACCACGCAGCGCGGGCATGCAGCTCGCCGCGGGACTGGTGCTCGGGGAACGCGAGCAGCCTCTGGACCCCGGAGCAGGTGTCCCGGCTCGCCCGTCTGGCCAGCGCGTCGGTGTAGAGCAGTCGTGCGGCAGCATCCGCGAGGCGGCGCTGATCGGCCAGCTCGGTCTCCGATGGGAACCATGGCCACAGCGCGGCCCGCGCGCTGAGCTCCACTCGCTGTTGGTCGTTGTTGACCAGGGTCACCCGGTCTGGGTCGAGCCCCGAGGTGATCAACCAGGGTCCATCGCCCCGCGCGCGACGCACCCACATCCCCCGCGGGAGGTCTTCGGCCACCCGGGCGACGTCGGGCTCATCGAGCAGCTCGGGGTGGGCGGAGATGCCTGACAACGCGCGACGCCAGTGCTCGGGGAGCGCACCGGACGCAGCGCGCTCCTCGGCCCTCGGAATGAGCTGCTCCCCAGCGAACCGGAGCCAGCCGGGCTGCTCTGCCGGCACGAACGGCGGAACCGTGAGGAGTCGCCGCTCCGCTCTTCCCTGATCCATCGCTCGCTCAGCGCGGGCGAGTCGCGACTGCATGCTCTCGCGGGCGCGGTCAGCGAGCTGCTCCAGCGGATCGTCCGTTGGGGGATTGACCCCGGCCTCGCCCTTCGGTGCGGTCGCCCGTGCTTGCTCCCTCTCCGCCGTCCATTGCTCCATCCAGGCGAGGTCCTGCTCGGACAGTTCGACCGGCGGCTCGACGCTCATGTGTCTGCCGACCAGCATCGCGACGGCGCAGACAAAGCCAGCGATCAGCAGGCTCGCGAGGCCGAGTCGCCGTCGAGGAGCATCGTCGGACAGCGTCACTGTGCGACCCGACGGGCCGTAGTGGCGCACCGAGAGGATGGAGTCCGCCCAGATCTGCGTCACCTCCAGCAGGCCCTGGGCGCGGGGGTCGTCTCCAAAGGTCGTCTCGCTGCGTCCGGGGCTCAGCGCATCGGTGAGGGCTGAGCCCTCCACAGGTTCATCGAGATCTCGTTCTGTTGTGCGGTCCACTTCGTTCCTCCGGCAGGGGCACGGTGTTGATCTCGACACGTGCATCGGCCCGGGGTTCCCAACTCGCTCTACATTGCGCTCATGACCGCTCCAACAGTGCACTTCTACTTCGACTTCTCCTGTCCGTACGCCTACCTGGCGAGCACCGCCATACAAGGTGTCGCAGCCCGCACTGGGGCGGACCTCGTCATCAAGCCGTTCCTGCTCGGTGGCGTGTTCCGGGCACGCAACGTGGCCCAGAACCTGGCGAGCACCCTGAGCCCAGAGAAGGCCGCCCACAACCTGCACGACATGCAGCGTGGATCCGCCCACTTCGGGGTGCCGCTGGTGATGCCCGCCGGGCACCCGCAGTCCACGGTGACGGCGCTGCGGGTTCTCCTCGCGCACCACCACGACCAGGCTCACGGGGATGCGCAGTCCATCGCTCACGGCCGGGACATGCTTCCGCTGATGCATCGGCTCTTCCGCGCCTACTGGGTGGACAGCGTCGACATCTCGAAAGAGCGGCAGCTGCGCGACGTGCTGCTGGCAGCCGGCCTCGACGCCGATGCCCTGCTCGCCGCTGCCGGTGAGCCGCGCATCAAGGATGAGCTCCGCGCACGCACGGACGAAGCGATCGAGGTCGGCGTGTTCGGCGCGCCGGCGATGCGGGTGTGGGGGCGGGACCCATCGGGTGATGCGATGGAGGAGCCTGCGCTGTTCTGGGGCCAGGATCGACTCCCTCACGTCGAGCGCGCTCTCGGTGGCGTGCCCGACGAACCCGGCCCAAACCCCGACGGGCCGGCGGTCGATGTGTGGTTCGACTTCAGCTCTCCGTTCGCCTACCTGGGCGTGAGCCGGGCACGTGAGTTCCTGGGCGACCGCGTTCGGTGGCGCCCCATGTTGCTGGGTGCGCTGTTCAAGCAGCTGGGAGGACCCTTGGTGCCGCTGCTGAGCTTCAACGCGGCGAAGCAGGCATGGATCGCCTCAGACTTGCGCTGGCAGGCAGCGGAAGCCGGCGTGCCGCTGCGCTGGCCGACGGGGTTTCCGGTGCGCACCGTGTTGGCGCTGCGGGTGACGCTCCTGGTCCTGAACGAAGACCCCGACAAGGCCGAGGCCCTGATCCATCGGGTGTTCCGGGCGGTGTGGGCGGATGACGAGGATCCGAGCAGCCCCGCAGTGATCGTTCGATGCTGCGCTGACGTGGGCCTCGATGGAGACGCGCTCGTGCTGCGCGCGGGCGAATCGGGGGCGAAGCACGCGCTGTTCGAGGCGACGGGTGCTGCGGCGGAGGCCGGGGTGTTTGGTGCGCCGAGCTTTGTCGTGGATCCCGATGGCGACTCGCCCGCCCTGTACTGGGGGAACGACCGACTCGGCCTGGCGGCGAACTGCTAGCGTCTTCGCCGAGTTTCTGGAGTCCAATGAGAGCGATCGCCACCGTGTCCCTCGCCGCGCTGCTGCTCGGCTGCCCCTCCTCCGAGCCAACCCTGCAGCTCGTGCAAGACGACGTCTTCTCGCTGTCCTGCGCGTTCAGTTCGTGCCACGGGACCCAGGGCTCCGGGGAGCTGGAGCTCACCGACGCCGAGACCTCCATGGACGAGCTGATCAACGTCGCGTCGTTTGAGGTCCCCGGTGAGACCCGGGTCATCCCGGGGGACTCCGGTGGCAGCATGCTCTTCAAGCTTCTCGAGGGGCCGGTCGGGGATGCCGAGCAGATGCCGCCAAGCAATGGCACTGCGACGGTGTCGGTGACCGCAGAGCAGCTGAACCTCGTGCGCGACTGGATCGATCAAGGTGCTCTGTAGCGAGGCTGGCGTCCGAGGGGCGGCCGCGTGGTGCGCTGCGCTCGGACTGCTGCTCTCGGGGTGTGGCCTCGGAGGCGAGTCCGCTCAGGCCGCGGTGACCGCTGGGCCGCCGACGCCCGGCGCTGCCGCCTCGACGGGGGTTCCGTGTGAGCCCCAGCAGGGCGTGGACCTCCGCCTCGTCGCCGTGGCGACAGGGCTGCGCAAGCCCGTGCTGCTCACCGCGCCCGTCGGTGACTCACGGCGCTTTGTCGTCGAGCAGCCCGGACGGATCCGCATCTTGGACGAGGGCGGCGAGCACGCCGTGTTCCTCGACATCCGACGGCGGGTGGAGACCGGATTCGGAGAGCAGGGCCTGCTGGGGCTCGCATTCCATCCGGACTACGCCACCAACGGCCGCTTCTACGTGAACTACACCGAGGCGGGAACGGGCACCACGGTGCTCGCCGAGCACCGCGTGAGCGCGGATCCGAGCGTCGCGCAGACCCGCGAGCGGCGGCTCCTCACGGTGAAGCAGCCCTACGCGAACCACAACGGCGGACACATCGCATTCGGTCCCGACGGCTTGCTGTACCTGGGCATGGGAGACGGGGGCGCCGGCGGCGATCCTCAGGGGCATGGCCAGAACCCACAAACCCTGCTCGGCACGCTGAGCCGCCTCGACGTGAACATGCCGAACGCCGCTGTTGAGGTGGTCGCGATCGGTCTGCGCAACCCGTGGCGCTGGAGCTTCGACCGGGGCACTGGCGATCTGTGGATCGGTGATGTCGGGCAAGGCAGCTACGAGGAGATCGACCGACTCCCGGCCGGCGTGACCGGCTTGAACTTTGGCTGGAACACGATGGAGGGCACACACTGCTACCCGGGCGAGGACTGTGACAGGAAGGGGCTCACGCTCCCGGTGATCGACGTGCCGCGCAGCGGGCGCTGCGACTCGATCACCGGTGGGTACGTCTACCGAGGGGCTTGCTTACCCGACCTACAGGGCACCTATCTCTACGGTGACTACTGCGACAACTGGGTGCGCTCCCTGCGGCTGCAGAAAGGCTCCGCTACAGACCTGCGAGACCTCACATCCAGCCTCGGCGTGAGCGTGGATGGCGTCTCGAGTTTCGGTGAGGATGCCGCGGGTGAGCTCTACGTGCTCAGCCACCGCGACGGGGTGGTCTACCAGCTCGCGGGGCGCTGAGTACCCTCGGCGTAATCCACCGCGTACTGCAGGTGCGGACGGACGATGTCTCCCCAGGGAGCCTCCACCTCGAGCTGTCGCCCGACGAGGAAGATGCCTCCGAGGCTTCGGTGCAGGTAGATGAGGTGCCGATGCACCTTGATCGCGCCGGGGTGCCGCACCAGCTGCAGCCCGATCTTGTTGACCCGGTCCATCACCTCGTCGGTGGCGCCTCCCACGACGTAGGTGGGTTGCCTGAACGGGTGGGCCAAGGTGTCGCAGAACTCCCAGAGCAGGTCTTCGGCCTCTTTGGATCCGCCCTGCCACACCCCCGCGGCGGCGGCTCCGTCCAGCGTGCCTTGACGGTCGCCGTCAAACGCCGCGAGCGCGGTCCGGGCGTACGCCGCGATCCAGTGCTCGTCAAACCGCTTCACGCAGCCAAAGTCGAGCATTCCCACCCGACCGTCGGGCTGAAAGAGGTAGTTGCCTGGGTGGGGATCTGCGTGCAGCGTGCGGAACTGAAAGGCCTGCACATGATGGAGCTCGCCCAGGGTCCGGCCCGCCCGCTGCTTTGCCTGCTGGCTCGCGGTCTTCGCGAACTCGTCGATGCTGACGCCATGAATGCGGTCCATCGTGAGGACCCGCTCCGTGGACAGGGCGGGATGCACGCCGGGGATCTGGACTCGGTCGTCGTTGGCGAACAGGTCGCCGAAGGCCACCAGGTTCGCTGCCTCCTGGAGGTAGTCGAGCTCTTCGGTGAGGCGCTCCCGGATCTCCTCGAAGATCGAGTCGATCTCCGCCTTGCTGCGCTTCATCACGCGGCTACCGATCAGGATGGTCTTCAGCGCCGCCAGATCGCTGTCCACGGACCGGTCGATGCCCGGGTGCAGCACCTTGATGACGACGTCCTGCCCATCGGGGAGGCGCGCTGCGTGGGCCTGCCCCAAAGACGCAGTACCAAGCGGAGTGGGGTCGATCCACGAGAAGGCGGAGTCGATGCCCATCTCGAGTTCACGCTCGATGGAGGCGGTGATCTGGTCGAATGGCACGGGCTCGACGTCGTCGTGCAACTTGCCCAGCATCGACTGGACCTCGGGCGGCAGGTCCAGCGTGTCGGCGGCGAGGGCGAGGCTCTGGCCCAGCTTCATCGCAGCGCCCTTGAGGCGACCCACGGTTTGCACCACTCGCTCGGCGTTGTCGAGGTGCAGCCGCTCCATGGCTCGCCGCCGCGCGTCTTTGTTCCGCACGACCGACTTGAGCCGCTCACCGACGTAGCTGCCGCCCACACGACTGGCGAGTCCACCGAGGCGGGCGATGCGGGACAGCTTTCCTTTGGGGGGGGCGGCCATGAGGGCTACAGGTGTATGCCCCGATGTGAGGCTTGGCAAGGCCCAAGACGGCTCAAGGCACCAGGCGGCGTGCGTCTGGCCAGGAACTCGCTAGAATCCGGCTCCCTCCAATCCCCCGGACGTTGATGAACGATACGACTGCACAGGACCCGAGCTCGGTCCGAGCCTTGATGAGTTGGTTCCACGTAGACGAGCAGATCCTGAACAGGGTTCTCTCGGAGGCGCTCTCGCACGGCGGCGACTACGCCGACCTGTACTTCGAGCACAGCACCGACGCGTCGATCGGGCTCGAGGACGGAATCATCAGCCGGGCTTCGACCTCGGTCGATCAGGGCGTCGGCATTCGAGTGCTCGTCGGCGATCAGACCGGGTACGCCTACAGCGAGGATCTCTCGCTCCCAGCGATGCTCGGGGCCGCGCGCACCGCGGCGTCGATCGCCCGCGGCGGCGGCGAGGTCCAGCCCCAGAATCTCACCCCTCGCGGGCACGCCGACCTGTACTCCATCGACCGGGGCTGGGATCAGGTGGGCGTCGCGGAGAAGCTGCCCCTGCTCCAGAAGACCGAGGCCCTCGCTCGCGCCGCAGATCCTGCGGTGGACAAGGTGTCGGTGTCCTGGGGAGACGTGGAAGAGCGCATCCTCATCGTCAACAGCGAGGGCGTCCTGACCGGAGACCTGCGGCCCATGTCGCGGCTGTTCTGCTCGGTCACCGCCGTCAAAGGTGATGAGACCCAGTCCAACGGCTGGAACATCGCCGGGCGACACAGCATCGCCTGGTACGACGACGCCCAGATCGCCAACCTCGCGCAGGAGGCGGTGAAGCGCACGATGATTCTGTTCGAGGCGAAGCGGCCGCCAGCCGGTGAGCTGCCTGTCGTCCTGGCCGCCGGCGCGAGCGGGATCCTGCTTCACGAGGCCATCGGGCACGGGATGGAGGCGGACTTCAACCGCAAGGGAACGTCCATCTACGCGACCATGATGGGCGAGAAGGTCGCCGAGGACTTCGTGACCGTCGTGGACAGCGCCCTGCACCCCTACGAGCGCGGCGCCCTGAACGTGGACGACGAGGGGAACACCACCCACCGCACCGCCCTGGTGGAGAACGGCGTGATGCGCAGCTACCTGCACGACCGCATCAGCGCCAAGCACTACGGGGTGGAGCCCACGGGATCCGGCCGGCGTGAGTCGTTCCGTCACTCGCCGCTGCCGCGCATGAGCTGCACCTACATGGAGAACGGTCCCCACACCCGGGACGAGATCGTGGAGTCCGTGGACTTCGGCATCATCGCGGAGTCGTTCACCAACGGGCAGGTCCAGATCGGCGCCGGCGACTTCACCTTCTACATCAAGAACGGCTGGCTCATCGAGAAGGGCAAGGTCACCGCGCCCATCAAGGACGTGAACATCATCGGGAACGGCCCGGCGGCCCTTCGAAAGATCACGATGGTCGCGGACGACATGAAGCTGGATCGAGGTGGTTGGACCTGCGGCAAGGACGGCCAGAGCGTGCCCGTGAGTCAGGGCATGCCGACATGCCTCGTGAGTTCGCTCACGGTGGGGGGTGAGAACAATGCGTGAGGAACTGCTTGCTCGGGCCCATGACGCGGTCAAGATCGCCCAGGACGCCGGCGCTGACGACGTCGTCTCCTCCACCGGCTGGGGCCGTTCGCTGGAGTTCCAGTGGCGCGACGACAAGGTCGAGAAGGTCCAGGAGAGCACCAGCAAGGCGCTGCGCGTTGCCCTGTACGTGGACGGTCGCTTTAGCTCCCATGGCACCAACGACCTGGACCCGGAGCGCCTCAAGCGCTTCGTCGGCGAGGCGGTGGAGCTGACCCGGGCGCTGGAGCCCGATCCCTTCCGCAAGATCACGCCGGCGGAGTTGTACGAGGGTCGCCAGGATCTCAGCCTCGATCTCGTGGACCCAAACCTCACGGTGGACGCGCCCGACGCGATGACCCGCGAGGCGCGCCTGGACTGGATCAAGCGGCTTCACGACGCAGCTCACCAGCACGACTCGGTGATCTCGGCCACGTCGGGGATGATGGACTCGCACTCGCTGAGCGCCCGCGTGACGTCCAACGGCTTCGAGGGGACCATGGAGCGCACCAGCGTCTGGTTCGGCGCCGAGTGCACCATCCAGGACGGCGAGAAGCGCCCCGAGGCGTGGCGCTGGATCGGCGGCCTCCATCGCGACGGCCTGCAGGGGCCCGAGGAAGTGGGAGCAGAGTGCCTGCGCCGAGCCCTCTCAAGGCGGGGGCAGCGCAAGGTCACGTCACGCAAGACCACGATGGTCGTCGACCCCGAGTCGGGCGCGGGGATCATCGGGCGCATCTTCGGTGCGCTCACGGCTGGCTCGATTCAGCAGAAGCGCAGCTTCCTCGCTGACAAGCTGGGCAAGTCCATCGGCTCGTCTGCGTTGACTCTGATCGACGATCCGTTCATTCCCCGGGGCACCGGCTCACGCCTGTACGACGGAGAGGGGATCGCGTGCCGCAAGCGCACGATCATCGACGAGGGCGTTCTGCAGACCTACTTCGTGGACACGTACTACGGGCGCAAGCTCGGCTGGGAACCGACGACTGGCGGCGCGTCGAACGTGACGTTCAAGCACGGCCCGTCGAACCGGGACCAGATCATCGCTGGCGTGAGCGACGGCATCCTCGTGACGTCTTGGCTCGGCGGCAACGCCAACGCCACCACGGGGGACTTTTCGTTCGGGATGCGAGGGCACCTGATCGAGAACGGCGTGATCGGAGAGCCCATCTCCGAGATGAACGTCACCGGCAACTACACCGACCTGCTCCAGAGGCTCTCCCAGGTCGGCAACGATCCGGTCCCGTGGTCCGCATTCCGTTGCCCCACCCTGGTGTTCGACGACATTCAGTTCTCGGGCCTGTAGCCCTGTGGCGGGCGTGAGCTGGCCCTCGTGACAGTGCGCACGGAGCGGCGGGGGGCGATCTACATCGTCACCATCGACCGGCCGGACTCCCGCAACGCCGTGGACCGAGAGGTCGCAGATGCGCTCTCCTCCGCCTTTCGGGAGTTTGAGGCAGCGCCGAGCCTCTCAGTGGCGGTGCTCACCGGCGCGGGCGGCACGTTCTGCGCCGGGGCGGACCTCAAGGCCATCGCTGATCCCGAGCGCCGCAATCGGTTGAGCCCCGACATGGCCGAGGACGGTCCCATGGGCCCGAGCCGAATGGAGCTCTCCAAGCCGGTGATCGCGGCCGTCGAGGGCCACGCAGTGGCCGGCGGGCTGGAGCTCGCCTGCTGGTGTGATCTTCGGGTGGTTGCCGCGGACGCGGTGCTCGGTGTGTTCTGCCGCCGCTGGGGCGTGCCGCTCATCGACGGAGGCACGGTGCGCTTGCCGCGGCTCATCGGACTGGGGAGGGCCCTCGATCTCATCCTCACGGGGCGCGCTGTCGGGGCTGATGAGGCAGTGCGGATCGGGCTCGCGGACCGCGTGAGTCTGCCGGGTGCCGCGCTCGATGACGCGGTCGCTCTCGCCCGGCAGATCAGCGAGCATCCTCAGCTGTGCATGCTCGCCGACCGGCGCTCCGCTCTCGCAGCATTCGAGGGCGACCTGGAGACCGCGCTGGCGCGTGAGTTCGAAGGGGGGCTGCACGCGCTGCGGGCGGAGGGCGTCGCGGGGGCTCAGCGCTTTGCTGACGGCGCGGGTCGAGGGGGCGAGGGGACCTGAGGTCCATCGAACGGTCAGCGAAGCACGATCTCCGCCGCGGGCTCACGCAGGTTGTAGTTGCTCGCCATGACCCGGCCATACGCGCCAGCGTTCTCGATCAGCATCACATCGCCAGGGCTCGTGGCGGGGAGGAGCCGGTCGCGCCCCAGGATGTCGCCGGTCTCGCAGATGGGGCCGACGACGTGGTGGTAGCCCACGTCGTCTGCACCGAGGCGCGTGAGGTTGTGAATGCCGTGCCACGCTCCGTAGAGCGCTGGGCGGAGCAGCGAGTTCATGCCGGTGCTCACGCCGACGAAGCGCACGGGCCCTTTGGACCGGACCTGAGTGACGGGAGCGAGGAGCACGCCGCCCTCGGAGACGAAGTAGCGGCCGGGCTCCAGACGCAGGGTGAGGGCACGTTCGGGCCATCGGCTGCGCAGGGCGGCGAGGACCGCGGCGAGGCTTCGCTCGAGAGCCGAGAGGTCCAGGGCTTGCTGCCCCGGGCGCTCTACGACGCCCAGCCCGCCGCCGAGATCGAGCCACTGCACGTCGGGGAACCCCTCGAGGAGGTCGGAGAGCGTGGCCGCGGTCCGGCTCCACGCCGAGGCATCGAGGATCCCGCTGCCTACGTGGGCGTGGAGGCCCACGACCTTGGCGCCCGCCTCGATGGTGGCGTCCCAGATGGCGTCGAGATCGCCCAGGGGCTGTCCGAACTTCGCGTGAGCACCGGCGGTGCGGACCTTGGAGTGGTGTCCGAGACCCTCGCCGGGATCGATGCGCAAGGCGATGGACCGCCCGGCGAAGATCTCCGGGTGGCTCCTCAGCACGCCAGGACCGTCGAGCGTCACCTCGGCGCCGAGCTGAAGTGCCTCGGCGTACTCGCTCACGGGGCAGAAATTTGGGGTGAAGAGGATCGGCACCCCGCCGCCGAGAGTGTTCCTCACGTGGCGGATCTCGGGCAGGCTCACGCACTCCATGGCGATGCCCTGGGCGGCCAACGTGAGCAGGACATCGGGGTGTGAGTTTGCCTTGATGGCGTAGTGCACGCGAGAGACTGAGGGCACGGTGTCGCGCAACGCCCGGGCCTGTCCGGCGATGGTGGGCAGGTCGTAGACGTAGCGCGCCTCGCCGTCCCGAACGAGCGTGAGGAGCTCTGCGCGCCGCCCAACCCACCATCGTCCGGGGCGGCTCGCGGTGGGCATGGAGCGGCCCGGCGTGCCGCACAGCAGCTCCCAGGTAGGACCGAACAGGTCGCTGCCTCCTTGCCGAGGCACCAACCGACCGTGGAGCCGAGCGACGAGCGCGTCCGCGTCCCCAGGATCCACAACGAATGACAGGTTCATGTCCTCGCTCGACTCGGACACCAGGTGCACCGTCTGCTCCTGGAAGGCGGCGAAGGCCGGGGCCAACTCGTGCAGTGCTGCGCGGATGCGACGACCGACGATGCTGACCACCGAGCAGCCGGACACCACCTCGACCTCGCCCAGGGCGCTCAGTCGGTCCCGCAGACTCTGGAACGCCTCGCCGTCAGGGCCGCCCGGGATGCCATCCAGGGTCACGCTCACGGCCGCCTGGGAGGTCGCGACGAGGTCCACGGAGATCCCGAGCTGCTCAAACGGGGCGAACACCTTCGCGAGGAAACCCGGCGCGCCCCACATGGCCAAAGTCTTGATGGTGATGAGGGTGACGCCGTTGCGCCGCACCACGGCCAGCAGGGCGGGCTCGCTGGAGTCCACCGCCTCGATGACGGTTCCCGGACCGGACGGATCATCGGTGTTTCGAATATGGATGGGGATGGCCGCGTGAGCCGCCGGCGCGACGCTGCGGGGATGCAGGACCTTCGCGCCCATCGCGGCGAGCTCTTGGGCCTCGCGATAGCCGATGCGGCGAATGAGCCTGGCGCCTGGGAGCTGCCGCGGATCGGTGGTGAAGCAGCCGTGCACATCGGTCCAGATCTCGATGCGGTCCGCCCCCAGCAGGCAGGCGAAGAGCGCCGCTGATGTGTCCGAGCCGCCACGGCCCAGCAAGACCGTGTTGCGGTCCGAATCCCGGGCGATGAAGCCCTGGGTGAGCACGACTCGGGCGTCTCCGATGAGCGACTCGGCCGCGGCGCGATCCTGCCGCGGCTCCACGTGAGCTTCCAGGTGACGCGATGTCGTGTCCTCACGGTCAAGGCGGACCGAGGTGAGCAGGTCGCGAGCGTCGACCCGGAGCGCGGGGATGCCGTGATGCGCCAGCGCCGCCACGCCGAGCCAGGTTGATGCGAGCTCGCCAAACGAGAGCACCCTCGCTCGCAGGCGAGGGGACGCCTCACGGGTGAGCCGGATCCCTGCGAGGAGCTTGCCGAGACTGGTGAGCAGGTCCCGCACGGGGGCCATGGCCGCGTCGTCGAGGCCGATCTCGCCCGCCAGCTCCTCGTGGCGGTCTTCGATCCAGCGCAGCGCCGGAGCATCTTCCATCCCCTGCAGCGCCTGCTCAACGGCGATCTCGAGCTGGTTGCTGACCTGCGACAGCGCCGAGGCGACGACCCACACCCGGTGGGTGCTTGCTACGGCGCGCACGCGCTCGGCGATGCGGGCCCAGCGAGCCGCCGTGGCGACCGAGGTGCCACCGAACTTGAGGACCACGAACGGGAGGGGTGCCGACATTCGGCGAGCGTACCCGACGTCCGCCGCCGACCTGCCTATCCTGCGGCGATGAAGATCCTTCTACAGCGTTGTCTGCATGGCTCGGTCACCGTCGACGGCGAAGTCGTGGGCGCGATCGAGCGCGGTCTGGTGGCCCTGGTAGGCACCACTCACGGTGACGACCGCGCCACCGCCGTCCGACTCGCGGAGCGGGTCGCCGGCTACCGCCTGTTCCCCGACGACGAGGGCCGCACAAACCTGTCGGTGACCGCCATCGGCGGCGAGGTCCTGGTGGTCCCCCAGTTCACGCTGTACGCCAACACCCGCAAGGGCACGCGTCCCTCGTTCACGCGGGCCGGTCCTCCGGATGAAGCCCGCGTCCTGGTGGATCTGTTTCAGGAGACCCTGCAGGGGCTGGGCGTGGGCACGGCGGCGGGCGTGTTCGGTGCCGACATGCTGGTGTCGCTGGTGAACGACGGACCGTTCACGGTCGAGCTGGAGCTGGTTTCGGGCTGATCAGTAGCGCTCGAACCGAAGCGTCTCGGCGATCACCTCGCCCTCCCCGGTGGACTCGATGAACTCGGCGACGGACCGGAGCACGGACTCGACGGGTCCGCGGTCGGGTCCAAGGGTGCTGAACCCCAGGGTGAGCAAGTCCCAGGTGTCGTGATCGGCGACCTCGGCGGCGGCGACCTTGAACTTGCTGCGGACCTTGTCGCAGATCATGCGCCGAGGCCGGCGCTTTTCCTTGAGGGAGCGCACTCCGTGGAGGCGCAGCGAGACAGAGAGAGAGCCAACAACCATTGCAGTCCCAGTGTAGCCTGCCGGCCGATCGGTCCCGGGGGACTACGGCACCCGATCCAGGGGTTCATGGTTGGTGAGTGGCGTGATTCGCAGCGGAGCTGATGGCTCGTCTCGACGAGGGAAGAGCGGCCCGGGTCTTGTGTCCTGGGTGCTGCTCCTGTCGTCGATGGTGCCCGTGGGGCTCGCGCTCAGCGCGGTGCTCGGTGTGGGCCTTACGCGCAATCTGCCATCTCAGGGCGCGCTGCTCGGTGCGCTCCTCGTGATCTTCCTGCCGATCCTCGGCCTCGGTTCGCCGCTTCGTCGCGGGCCGGGTCCCGCCGTGCTCGGTCTCGCCGGATGGTGCTGGGGAGCGGTGCTTCTGGTGGCGCTCCCGATGTACTTCCCGGGCGAGCTTGGACCCAGCGTGCATGGAGGCGTGAGCTGGATCGCCGCTCCCGCAGGCGAGGAGATCGCGGGCGCGGTGGCTGACGCAGGCGAAGCGTTCGTCACGATGGTCGTTCCAGCGACGGCGGCTCCCCCGACTGCGGAGGAGCTCGAGGCGGTCGACGCTGAGCTCCGTGAGCCTCGGTCCATTCCTGTTGAGGAAGCCATTCCCCTGGATGAGGTCACCGCCGAGCCACCCTTGGATGGGCCGACCGGCCGCGTGGTTCTCCCGTACGAAGGCGGCGGCCGCTCGATGCGGGTGCCGGTGACGTTCCACGGCCCCGCCCAGCCCGTGACCCAGACCATGCTGTTCGACACCGGCGCGACCCTGACGACCCTGAGCACGGAAGGGCTCGCCGGACTCGGGCTGCGGGTCCCGGCCGACGCGCCGGTCGTGACGCTGTCCACGGCCAACGGCCAGGTGGATGCGCCGCTGGTGCTGGTGGACGGGTTGGGGCTCGGAGCGGAGATCATCCCGTATGCGACGATCGCGGTGTGCGAGCCCTGCGCCGAGGGCGAAGTCAGCGGACTGCTCGGGCTGAACGTGACCGGGCTCTTCCAGGTCTCCCTCGACCACGAGGAGCGTGAGATCGACATGACCCTTCGCGGGCGCCTCATCGATCGGTACGCCGACGTCGTGCACTGGGTGAGCCTGGACTCCACGGCGAAGGTCTGGACCGACGGACGCATCGAGGTGGAGGTCACCGCGGACAATCGGGCTCACGCAGGTGTGGAGGGGCTGTCCATCGAGGTCGCGTGCTCCAGCCGCAGCTTCGCCGTGGGGTTGGAGTCCGTTCCGCCCAACTCGGCGCGGACGAGCAAGGTCTCGCTGCCTCGTGGCACGGACTGCCGCGAGTACCGCGTGATGCTGCGCGAGGGGCGTTGGAGCTCGGACTGAGCCGGGAGCGTCTCCCCCGCAGAGTCATCCAATTCGGTAACCGATCCGTACAGAGCGTGTATGGCTGTACAGAGCGTGTACCCCCGCGCTGCCTTTGGAGGTCCCATGAAGTCTGCCGTTCTCCTTGTTGTTCTTGTCCTCATCGGTGTCGCCTTCGCCCTTCGCGGGGCGGGTGCCTCGGACTCCGAGTCCACCGAGCGGATCGTTGCCCCCACCGCCGCTCGCGCCGACTATCCGGCGCCGGGTGCTGACGGGAAGGTCAGCATGGAACCTGCGCAGTGGCGTGAGCGCCTGAACAAGGAGGAGTTCTACGTGCTGCGGGAGCAGGGGACCGAGCGCGCGTTCACCGGTGACCTGTGGGATCACAAGGGACACGGCACGTACACCTGCGCGGGATGTGGCCAGGAGTTGTTCGCCAGTGAGACCAAGTTCAAGTCCGGCACCGGGTGGCCCAGCTACTACGAGCCCATCGCCGAGGCGGCGGTGGAGACCACGGTCGATCGGGCCTGGGGCATGGCGCGCACCGAGGTGCACTGCTCCCGCTGCGGCGGTCACCTGGGTCACATCTTCACCGATGGGCCGCGGCCTACCGGGCTGCGCTACTGCATCAACTCGGTGTCCCTCGACTTCGTGAGCGGCGAGCCCGCTCCCGCCCCGGCCCCAGCCACGAGCCCGCCAAAGGAGCCCAGTTCTGCCGGTGAGTAGGCACGGACTCACGGCGCGTCTAACCTGCCTGGGTGAGCTCTTCGCCGTCGCCGCTGTCGCGCCTCCTACGGTACGCCGGCCCGTTCCGCCGCCAGGTGCGCCAGGCGGTCGCCTGCTCCATCCTCAACAAGCTGTTCGACCTCGCGCCGCCGGTCCTCATCGGGGCCGCCGTGGACACGGTGGTGGAGCAGGAGAGCTCGCTGCTGGCGAGCTGGGGCGTGGTCGACATCGAGGCGCAGTTGGGCGTGCTGGCCATCGCCACGGTGGTGATCTGGGGGCTCGAGTCGGTCTTTGAGTACGCCTACGGCGTGCTGTGGCGCAACCTCGCCCAGAGCGTGCAGCACGGACTGCGGCTCGACAGCTACCGCCACATCCAGGACCTGGACCTCGCGTGGTTCAGCGAGCAGAGCCGCGGCGGCCTGATGTCGGTGCTCAACGACGACGTCAACCAGCTCGAGCGCTTCCTCGATGGCGGCGCAAACGACTTGCTGCAGCTGGGGACCACGGTCATCGCGGTGTCGCTGGCGTTCTTCGGGATCTCGGCGGGGGTCGCCGGCCTCGCGATGCTGCCCATCCCGCTCATCCTGTGGTTCTCGTTCTCCTTCCAGAAGCGCATCGCGCCCCACTACGCGGCGGTGCGCGGTGAAGTGTCGGCCCTGAACGCGGTGCTGGAGAACAACCTCTCCGGCATCGCCACCATCAAGGCGTTCGTGACCGAAGAGCACGAGTCCGCCCGGGTCGCGGCGGCGTCGGAGCGCTACCGCGGCGCAAACCAGGCGGCGATCAAGCTCTCCGCTGCGTTCTCTCCGCTCATTCGCATGGCCATCGTCATCGGGTTCGTCGCCACGCTCGTGTACGGGGGCTGGCTGACGGTGCAGGGCACCCTCGCTGTCGGCGCTTACTCGGTGCTCGTCTTCCTGACGCAGCGGCTGCTGTGGCCGCTCACGCGCCTCGGTTCGATGTTCGACCTGTATCAGCGGGCGATGGCGTCCACCACGCGGGTGCTCGACCTGCTCGACACGCCCATCACCCTGGTGGACGGCACCCGCCCACTTCCCCGGGACGCCGTGCGCGGCGAGGTTGCGTTCGACGCCATCTCCTTTGCGTACCCGGGCCGCGAGCCGCTGTTCTCGGACTTCTCCCTGCGTGTTCCGGCGGGGGGGACGGTGGCGTTCGTGGGCAGCACGGGCTCGGGGAAGACGACGCTGGTCAGGCTCCTGCTGCGCTTCCACGATGTCAGCGCGGGCCAGGTCAGCATCGACGGCAACGACGTGCGGGACCTGACCCTGGCCGACCTGCGCCGGTCCATCGCGCTGGTAGACCAACACACGTTCCTGTTTCCAGGCAGCGTCGCGCAGAACATCGCCTACGGGCGCAAGGGCGCGAGCCGAGACGAAGTGGAGGCCGCGGCCCGCCTCGCGGAGGCTCACGACTTCATCGCGGCGATGCCCGATGGATACGACAGCGAAGTGGGGGAGGGGGGCCAGCGGCTCTCGGGCGGGCAGCGACAGCGGCTCTCCATCGCGCGGGCCGTGCTGGCGGACGCCCCGATCCTCATCCTCGACGAGGCGACCTCGGCGGTGGACAACGAGACCGAAGCAGCCATCCAGCGCTCGCTCTCCCGCATCACCGCGGACCGCACCACCCTGGTCATCGCGCATCGCCTCAGCACGATCCGCCACGCGGACCGTATCGTGGTCCTCGAGGACGGAGGGATCGTGGAGCAAGGCACGCACGATGAACTCGTGAAGCGTGGTGGGGTCTACGCCCGCCTCTGGTCGGTGCAGACGGGAGAGTCGGCGTGATCAGCCTCGTCGAACTGCTGGCCGCCGAGCCGGACGCGCGGCGAGACCGGGCGCTGCATCTCGGGGCGGCTGCGCTGCGCGCAGTGGATGGTGAGGCCTCGACGCGTCGTGTCCTGTCCCAGTTCAACCTCCCCCGGCGGGCGTTCGTGCTGTCGTTCGGCAAGGCCGCTGAGAGCATGGCCCGGGCGGCGATCGCGGTGGTTCCGGATGCCTGGGGCTTTGTCATCGGAGCCCAGCGAGTCGAGGTGGGCGGGCTCGTCTCGCTCGTGGGGGGCCACCCCGTGCCGACACCGGACGCGGTGGACACAGGCAGGGCGGTGCTGGCTGCGGCGAAGCGCCTGGGGGAGGGGGACGTCGCGCTGTGCCTCGTCTCAGGCGGCGGCTCAGCGATGCTCGAGCTGCCCCGGCTGGGGGTGAAGCTGCAGGACATCGAGCTTCTGACCCAGCGCGCGATGCTCTGTGGGCTGCCCATCGGAGCGCTCAATCGCGAGCGCACGCGCCTGTCCCAGCTCAAGGGCGGGCAACTGGCGGAAGCGATGGCGCCCGCCCGCGTCGTCAACATCGTCATCTCCGACGTGCCGGGGTGCGCGCCGTCCGTCATCGCCTCGGGGCCTACGTGGACGGGGAGCGACTACGCGGTCGCCGCGGACAACCAGGCTGCGCAGGAGGCGCTGGTCGAGGCGGGGGCGGCGTTGGGGCTGCGCCTCGCTCGCATCGAGCCCATCGTGGCCGGTGAAGCGAGTCGGGCCGGAGCGAGCTTCATGCGCAACGCCGCGCGGATCCTGGCCGAGGATGAAGGCGTGGACGGCGTGGTTGGGGGCGGCGAGACGACCGTGACGGTGCTCGGCGACGGGCGCGGCGGCCGAAACGGCGAGTTCGTGGCCGGCGCGGCAGCCCACCTGGGCGAGCACCTGATGATGTCGCTTGCGACCGATGGGCTCGACGGCACCAGCGAGGGGGCCGGCGCGCTGCTCGACGCGGCGGGTCTGCGGCTCGGTCGGGTGATGGCGGGTCCGCTGGAGCTCGCCGCCCAGCAGAACGACACCGCGCGATGGTTCCGACGGGCGGGCCTGCTCCTGGGCACCGGCCCCACCGGCACCAATGTCGCTGACCTGCACCTCGTCTTGCGGTGACGCGGGCGCAATCCACACCGAGGACGATCTGGCCTATGAACAAGCGAATGAACCTGCACTCCCTGCTGCTCGTGCTCTTTCTCCTGCCATCGCTCCTCCCCGCGACGGGGCTCGCGGACGAGGCCGGGGAGGCCACCGGTCCTGAAGAGGGCGAGGAAGAGGAGGACGAGGAGGACGAGGAGGACGAGGGAAGCCTCATCGACGATCTCGCCTCGCCCTACTTCTTGGTGGGCGGAGGCGCGGGGGTGGTGCTGTCGAATCAGCCCATCAGCCCCGAGTTCGTGGGGCGAATCGGTGTGGCCGGTGGGTTCTACATCCCCATGCTCTACCTGCAGGGCGGACTCGATGTGTCGCTGCGGGAGTCGATCCCGCTCATGATCGATGGGTACGCGGCTCTGGGGATCGCTGTGCCCACGCCGGTGTTCCATCCGCTCATCGGGTTCAAGGTCGGTGGCGGTCTTCACCTGTCCAAGTTCGGCTGGGACCCGCAGCTCGTCTACGGGCCGCAGATTGGCTGGCTCGTGCGCAAGTACAACAGCAAGGTGGGGTTCCGGGCGGTGGTGGAGCCGACCATTCACTACTTCCCCATCAGCCAGAGCAGCGTGCCTGAGATCGTCGTCACCCTCTCGTTGGTGCTGTAGAGCACCGAACGACGTACGCTCGGTCGGTGCGCTAGCAGCACTCGGGCCGGGGCAAACACTGGACCCCATTGGCCAACCGGGGCATCGTGGCGCGGCCAAACCTCGGTGGAGTTGTCATGAAGAACCCGTCCCTGCTCGCTCTCCTCGCCGCCCTCGCGCTTCCGCTCGCGGGCTGCCTCAGCCCGTTCGGCGATGACGATGACGCGACCGGAGCCGACGACGACGATGTCGCTGACGATGATGACGCGACCAGCGACGACGACGACGCGACGGGCGACGACGACGACGCGACGGGCGACGACGACGACGCGACGGGCGACGACGACGATGCGACGACCCCCGCTGGACCTCTGTCGTGCTCGCCCGGTAGCAGTCAGCTCGCTCTGACCCAGGGCTCCCAGCAGACGGTGCAGTTCTCGGCGACGGTGGATCTCGGCAACGGCCCGGAGCCGGCGACGGGCGTGGAGTGGTCGATTGTGGAGGGGCCGGGCAGCATCGACACGTTCTCCGCGCTGTTCACCAGCTCGCCGGATGTAGGCGGCTTGACCGAGGTGCTCGCCTACCTCAACGGTGAGACGGCCATCTGCACCATCGAGATGACGATGGACGGCGAGGACAACAGCACCGGCAACGGCGCGGTGCCAGCGGGGTTCTCGGGCGCCACCGTGGTGACTGACGACAACTGCGCGGCCGAGCTGCTCTATCCGCTCGACGACTCGGCGATGCCCGGGAGCTTCGCCGCGCCGGTCATCCAGTGGGATGCGGCGGGCCACAACATGCACCGCCTGGAGATCGCGTCGTCTTGGACGACCATCAGCGTGTACACGACCGGCAACCAGTACCAGCCGGCGCCGGCGACCTGGAACGGCCTGACCATCTACGACCCCGCGGACATCATCACGCTGACGCTGACGTCGGGGACCTGGATCGGCAGCGGCTTCTCGGGCTCGGTCTGCACCTCGAGCACGTCCACCTCCTTTGAGGTCACCGATGGCTCGCTGAACGGGACCATCGTGTACTGGGAGCCCCCGATCACCAAGGCATTGAGCTTCGACGCGCTGGGCGGCACCCAGAACAGCAACGTGCCGTTCCAGGCTGCGGTCTGCCACGGCTGCCACACCAACAACCTCGCCAACCCCATGCTCATGACGTACGGCCCCGGCTTCCCCGGCACCACCGCCCTTGTGGACCTGGGCAACCCTGGGACTCCCCTGTGGTCGGTGGGTGGGTTCTTGCCGCTCATCGACTACGGCGCTCCGGATCCCACCGGTGCCTTTGTTGTCGTGGGCGAGACCGGCTTCACCGGCTCCTCGCTCAAGCTTCTCAATGGTGCGACCGGCGTGGAGATCACGGCGCTCACCACCGCCAAGCCCGCGGCGATGCCCAACTGGTCGCCCGACGGGAGCCAGATCGTCTACGTCGGCTGCGACGGGGCCGCCTCGGCGCTGGAGGCCGAGGAGTGCAACCTGTACACCCAGGACTGGAACGCGAGCAGCCAGTCGTTCTCGAACGAGACCCTCATCGCGTCCCACCAGGCCAATGAGACGCTGTACTACCCGACGTTCAGCCCCGACAGCGCGTGGGTGGCCTACAACAAGGCCAGTCCGGTGTTGAACGCCGATGGAGAGCAGAACTGGAGCAACGCCAACCCGACCGCCGACATGATGCTCGTGAGCGCGTCGGGCGGGGCTCAGCTGGAGCTGGGCCAGGCGAACGGCCTCGGGGATCTCACCAACAGCTGGCCACGCTGGGCCCCGGTCGCCGCGAACTACGCATGGCTCGCGGTCTCCACCAAGCGCCCGTACGGACACACCGTGGACAACCGGTCCCAGCTGTGGGTGACCGCCATCGACTTCACCGCGGCCGCCGCGGGCAACGACCCCAGCCGTCCTCCGGCCTGGATCCCCGGGCAGCTCACCACGGCGGGCAATCACACCCCGACCTGGCTGCCGCGCTTCGCCAACTAGAGAGGTGAACCGCTTCCTCCCGACGCGTTCCATGGACCCAGCGCCGCGGCGGCTTTGTTGCTCGTCGGTCACGTGTCACGACACGCTCCCGTCCTCCCGCCTCGCCGCTCCGACCCTGGGCCTCACGGCCCACGCCGTCGTAAGCGGATCACCTCTCTAGCAGTAGTGCCACAGCAAGCGCGCACGGTCTACCTGAACCAGGCGGGCACCAGCTGGCCGAAGCCGCCGGCGGTGGTCGCGGCGGCGGCCGAGGTCTTGCGGCTCGACCCGGCGCAGTGGCCAGCGGCGTTCGCGGCGGCACACGAGCGCATCGCGCGCGGGTTGGGGCTGCTCAACGCCGACCGGCTCTTGCTCACGCCCGGGGGGACGTCAGCGATCAGCGCGGGGCTCGCAGCCATCCCCTTCGCGCCCGGCGAGCGCCTCGTCACGAGCTCGATGGAACATGAAGCAGTCGCAGCACCGAGCCGGGTGACCGAGGCGGCCGGGGTGCCCCGCGTCCGCGTCCCTCGTGGGCCCGAGGGTCCCTTCGATCTCGACGCGCTCGAGCGTGAGCTCGTGGAGGGCGACGTGCGGCTGGTCCTCGTCACCGCGGTCAGCAACGTCACCGGCGAGCGGCTGCCCATCGAGGAGATCATTGAGAGCGCGCACGAGTACGGGGCGCAGTGCTTTGTGGACGCCAGCCAGTTGGTCGGCTGGCAGTCTCTGGACCTGCGCAGCCTGGACGCCGACATCGTCGCCTTCGCGGGGCACAAGGCTCTGCATGGCCTGTGGGGCATCGGCGGTCTGTACGTCGCCCCGCACCTCCCCTCGCCGGACTGGTGCGACGTGGGCTCGGTGAGCCGCTCTGCTCTCGCCGGACTGGCCGCGGCCATGGACTGGCTCGAGGAGCCATCGCAGCGAGGGCGCCTCGCGCGGGCCAACGCCCTCGCGGATCAGCTCGAACAGGGGCTGCACGACCTCCCCGGCGTGCAGATACACGGCCGCCACGGCGGCTGGAGGGTGCCCACCGTGGCGTTCACCGTGACCGGCTTGCTCCCCGGCGACATCGCCGCTGGGCTCCGCCTGCGCGGAGTGCTCGTCTCGGGCGGCCATCAGTGCGCGGCTGAGACCCACGAGACCCTCGGCACCGCTCCCGACGGCGTCGTGCGGGTCTCGTTCGGCGCGAGCAACGGCCCGGATGATGTGACCGAGGCGCTGTCTGCCTTGGCCTCTGTGCTCGCGGACCTGTCGCCGTCGAGCGCCGCGGCTACTTGAGCAGGGCGATGGCGCGATCGACGCTGCCCTTGCTGCGCACGTTGTGCTTGATCGAGCTGACCACGCCGTCGGCGTCGATGACCACGGTGGTGCGGATGACCCCCATCACCTTCTTGCCGTACATCGTCTTCTCTCCGTAGGCCCCGTACTGGGTGTGCACCGTGAGATCGGGGTCACTCAGCAGCGGAAAGTTCAGGTCGAACTTGCTGCGGAACTTGCCGTGGCTCGCGAGGCTGTCCTTGCTGACGCCGAGCACCACGGCGTCGCTGTCGGCGAGCACGGCGGCCCGGTCGCGGAAGTCGCACGCCTGCACGGTGCATCCGGGCGTGTTGTCCTTCGGGTAGAAGTACAGGATGACCTTGCGGCCCCGCAGCGACGACAGCGTGATGTCTCCGTCGGCATCGGAGGCAAGGGTGAAGTCGGGGGCCGGGTCGCCAGCGTTGAGTTGAGACATGTCGTTCCTCCAGGTGCGGCCCGCAGCGGCCAGGGGGCGCACCCTAGAGCACCGAACGACTTACGTTTGGTGCTCTAATAGACCCAGGGCAGCAGACGCGACGTGCCGGACCGGTACTGGCGGTATCGCTCCCCGAACGTGGCCTCCAGCAGCCGCTCCTCTCCGCGGGCGCGCAGATCGCCGATGACCCACAGCAACACGGCGACGGTCCAGGTGCCGAGCGAGGGAGCCCACGCGGCGCTGCCGACCCCCAGCAGCCCGAACGCCAGGTAGATGGGGTGCCTCACGAACTTGAAGGGCCCCGTCTCACACAGTTCGTGGCCCGGATCGATCGTCGCGCGGAGCCGGTAGGAGCGGAAGACGGCGATCGCCCACGCGGCCGTTGCCCCGCCGAGGCCGAGCAGCAGGCTGGCCACCACCCCACGGACGAGCCCCGGGGCATCGAGCCGCGTCGTGGCCATCCACAGCGCCGGGTAGAGAGCGACGATCACCGCGGAGTGCGCTCGGACCAGATTGCCCGCCTGCGGCGCGTGCATCGGCGCACTCTCGTGCTGGGGCGCCTGCGCCGAGGCGCTCTTCGCCGTGACCAACAGCCTCACCCGCGCCAGCAGAAAGGCGCCCCACCACACGGTGTGCAGCGCAAACACGAAGCGAGACGGCATCAAGAAGTACGAGGGGTCCATCAGCCAGCGCGGTCTACGCCGCGGCAACGCGCGACGCAAGCCCGCCCCATCGGCTAGGACTGGGCACCCGGGCCAGCTGTCCAGCGTGACCAGCGGCTCGTCACTCCTGGAGCAGACCTTGGCGGACCCGGGCCCCATCGCGCGAGATCAGCATGGATCCCCGGCTGCGGGACTCGCCCGCGCTCTGGACCGCCACGCGACGGCGGTGATCGCGATCACCGTCGCGGTCACCGCCCTCCTTACGCTGCCGTTCCTCCTGATGCCGCCGACCTCCACCGCGTCCCAGGAGCCGCAGGGTTCGGTGTTCGAGGCCCGGGACTTACTCGCCGAGCGGATGCCGTGGCCGGTGCATCACATGGTGTTCGTCATCGAGGCTCGCGACGGGAACGTGCTCGACCGCAGCTCGCTGCTCGCGCTCTTCCAGCACGAGGCCCAGCTCCGCGCAGACCCCTCCCTGGGGAGCAAGCTGGCCCAGTGGAGCTCCGAGGTGCCGCGGGCGGAGATCGATGGGATCCTGACCATCGCCGACGTCGCGGACAGCGTGCTCTCGCTCCAGGGTCATGGAGGGCTGGCCGGCGCGACCGAAGCGCAGGTCACTGACGCCGTCAATCTGCTCATGGTCAACCCCGGCCCGGCTGCGTTCCAGCTGTCGCCCTTGACCCGCAAGGACGCGCAGACCGGCGACTGGATCGCGCCGGCGATGCTCGGCCACGTGCTCGCCGACAATGGGATGCTGGGAGGCGGCAGCGTGGACGCGGTGCTTGGCTCCGACGACACCACCAAAGAGCAGTTCGCTCGGGCGGTGCTCGACGTGCTGCGCGGGGAGCAAGAGCAAAACGCGATCTGGGGCCTCGCGATCGACGTGAACCTCACCAGCACGGAGCAGGGAGAGAGCGCGGGCCCGTACATCGCGCTCACGCTGCTCGCGGTCCTGCTGCTGCTCGGACTGACCTTCCGCTCCTACTGGGCGGTCGCGCTGACCGGACTCGGGCTCGGGATCCTGATGGTGTGGCTGCACGGCGTGAGCAACCTCGTCGGCCTCAAGAACGACCAGATCCTCAGCATCATCGTGCCCATCGCGATGATCTCGTTCGGGGTGGACTTCGCCTTTCACGCCATCGGCCGCTACCGCGAGGAGCTCGCCCGGGAGGGGCGCACGCCTCGCGCCGCCTTCGTGATCGGGCTGGGCTCGGTCATGACCGCCCTGCTCGTCGCGATGGTGAGCGACACGGTGGCGTTTCTCTCCAACGCGACCGCGGGGATCGAGTCGCTCGTGCAGTTCGCCATCGCGGCGTCGGTGGCCACGGTCTCCGCGTTCTTCATCCTCGGTGTGTTCACGCCGCTCGCCCTGAGCCGGCTGGAGCAGCGCTTCGGGGTGCGGCCTCAGACCCGCCGCGGAGCGCTCCTCGCGCTGGTGGGTGGGCTGGTCTCGTCGCTGTGGGCGATGGGCACCGTGGTCGTGAGCGTCTTTGTCCTCCCGTGGGGCGGCGCGGCGCTCCTGCTGGGACAAGGGCTGGTGTGCCTCGTGCTCCCCGCCATCGTGCTCGGCCGGATGCGGGCTCCCGACGTCTCTCCGGAACTCTCGCACGCCCTCGATGGCGCAGGGGGGAGCTCGCCGTTGATCGGCGCGGTGGTCGTCGGGACGACGCGGCTCCGGGCGGTGATCTTGCCAGCGCTCGCCCTCGTGACGGCGGTCGCGGCGTGGGGCGGGGCGCAGTCCCGGGCGAGCTTTGATGTGCGCGACTTCTTCTCCGCCTCGACCGACTTCGTGGTGGGGCTGGACAAGTACGACGTGCATGGGACCGAGCAGGCCGGAGAGCCGGCGGACATCTACATCGAAGCCGACCTGATGAACCCGCAGGTCCTCGCCGTGCTGCGTCGGGCTCGGGATGAGCTGGCGGCCCTGGATACCGAGCGGCTGGCCCGAGACGAGCGAGGAAACATCCAGGTCGGCGGTGGGGCGGTGGACCTGATCGACGCGGTGCTCGCCTCGCCCCGCGCCCGGGCTGCCTTGCTGGCGGCCGGCGCGCCACCCATCACGGATGCGGACGCGGACGGGGTCCCCGACACCGCGGCGCAGCTGGCCGCGCTCTTCCGATTCACGCCCCGGCTCGGCGTGCCCGCAGCCGATGACGGCGCCAAGGGCCTCACCCCGGAGCAGGTACGCAGCATGGTGTCGCTGCGCTCGCCCTCGGACTCACGGCCGTCGGCGACCCGCCTGCACATCGAGCTGCGGGGTTCACGGGTGGAGGAGGAGGTCGAGGCAACGCGAGAGTATCTGGCGCCGATGGTCGCAGCCCTGGCCGCGGATCTCACTCGGCACGATCCCGATGCCCGCGCGATCCTCACCGGCGGCGCCATCGTCCGCCAGGCAAGCCTCGACGGCGTGCTCGTCGCGTTCCAGCGCTCCTTTCCTTTCGCCGTGCTGTTCTGCCTGCTCGCCGCGAGCTTGTTCATGCGCTCGCTGCGGTACGGCGTCGTCAGCACCATCCCGGTGATCCTGGTCGCGATCTGGCTGTACGGCTTCATGTATGCCGTGGGCTACTCGCTCAACGTGGTCACCGCGACCATCGGCGCGATCTCCATCGGCGTGGGCATCGACTTCTCGGTGCACTTCACGATGCGGTTCCGCGAGGAGCTGGAGCGCGCGTCCGGTCGGCTCGAGGCGCTCCGGGTCGCTGGCGCGGGCACGGGTCAGGCGTTGGCGGCGAGCGCGTTCTCGAGCGCGCTGGGCTTCACCATCCTCGCGTTTGCGCCCATGCCCATGTTCGCGTCGTACGGCGTGCTGACCGCCGTGATGATCGTGCTCGCGCTGGCCGCCTCGCTGCTGGTGTTGCCGTCACTCCTGCTGCTCGTCACCCCCAAAGGCGACTCCGAGTAGGGCACAGCTCCCCGGGCCTACCGACCCGGATCCACGCAGAGGTCGCTGCATGCGTACGCGACGCACGCGTGCACGAAGCCCTGGGCCTGGTCTGCCTCACGGACGCCTGCGTTGGGCAGCGAGAACACCTCCCCCGAGACGACCCGCACCCGGCACTCCGCGCACTCCCCGGTGCGGCACACCGCGGGCACGCCCATTCCCTCGCGCTCCATCGCATTGAGCAGCGGCTCGTCTGCGCGCACGGTCAGGGCCCCTGCACCGGCGACCTCCACCTCGAATCGCTCGCCTGCGGCGACGTCGGCGGGCCAGCCATGCACCTGGGTCACGTCGTCGGGAGGCCCGAAGCTCTCCCTTCGGATCTGATGGCCCTGCACCCCCATCTCGAGGAGCTGCAGCACCACGTGCGCGATGAACCCATCGGGGCCGCACACGAAGAAGCTCCGGCCTGTCACGTCGCCCACCACATCGGCGATGAGCGCGGCGTCGATGCGCCCCGATGCACCGGTGTAGCCCGGCGGAGGGCGGGAGATGACGGAGAGCGCGCTCAGCTCCTCGTGCTGCGCGGCGAGGGCCTCGAACTCGTCGCCAAACAGCACGTCGTCGAGGTGCCGCGACGCGTGGATGAGCTGCACGGGAGCCGGGAACCCCCGGGCCGCGAAGTGACGAAGCATGCTCATGAACGGGGTGATCCCGCTGCCGCCAGAGAGAAGGACCAGGGGCCCACGATCCCGTAGGGGTTCATGCACAAAGCTGCCCACCGGCCCGCTGCTCTGCACCTCCCAGCCCGGGCTCTGCTCCAACAAAAACGGGGAGACAAAGCCGTCGGGGGCGCGCTTGACGGTCAGGTCGAGGTGACCGGCGTCCGGGCACGACGAGATGCTGTACGGCCGAGTGGTGGTGCCCGCCCCGATCTGCAGGGTCAAGCTGACGTACTGGCCGGGACGGAAGGGGGGCAGGTCCCCATCGACCCGCTCAAACCGCAGGGTGCGGGTGCTCGCGGTGAGGACGAGGCTGTCGACCAGTCGCAGCCGCATCGATGTCGGGTGCAGCGCGGCCACGAGAGCCCGGCTCTTCGCGAGCAGCTCGTCGTGATCCGGGCCCGCGCTGAGCTGCCGGCGCCCGAGCCTGCGTAGCGGTGCCAGGTAGGTCGCCAGATCCTCAGCGAGGCACAGCCAGTCGCTCTTCATGCCGCGGTCCGGCGAAGGATCGACGAGGCGATCTCCCCCACGATCTGCCCCGACGAGATCGCGGGCCAGTAGCCGCCGCCAGGATTGGTCCAAGCACCCACGTGATAGAGCCCCCGCAAGGGGCCGACCGGGGCTGGTCGCAGAGCGGTGTGCCCCAGGCGGTTGCTGTCGAATCCGTAGATCGCGCCGGTGGGGTGTCCGGTGTACCGGGACATGGTGACCGGCGAGCCCACCTCCACCACCTCCACCGCGCTGCGAAGCCCCGGGAAGTGCTGTTCGGCCCAGGCCAGCATGCTCTCGGCGAAGCGGGTCTTGCTGTCCACGTAGTCCTGCGGCCGCAGGTCCATCCACGGCTGACCCGAGACCATGGAGGTCAGCGTGACCAGCGAGGTGCCCGGCGGCGAAATGTCGGGCACCGCGAGGTTCGGGCAGCCGATGAGCATGTGTCCCGGGCGCGCGAACGTGGCGCCCGTTCTGTACTGGCCTTCGATGTCGTAGCCGTCGTTGAGCATGACCTCGTGACTGTCCAGACCGAGCTGCGCGATGGGGCGGTCCACGCCCAGATAGACCTGGAAGATCGAGGTGCCCATGGGCCGGCGGTTCAGCCCCCGTAGGGTCCGCGGCGGCACGTGCTCGTGGCCGATGAGGTCGTAGGTGACGATGGGCCCAGCGTTGCTGACGACGGCTCGGGCACGGATGGTGTTGCCGTGCTCATCGACCACGCCGCTCACGCGTCCCTCGTGCATCGTGATTGCGCGCACGCCACAGCCCATACGGAGCTCGCCGCCGTGGGCGGTGACGGCTCCGGCGAGAGCGCTCGACAGCCCCTGGGAGCGTGTGGTCGGGTACCAGCCGCCGTGGTTGAGCAGGCTGCCCATCATGGCCGCGTAGTAGAGGAAGGAGCAGTCGGACGGCGGCAGGCCGACGTAGCTCCAGCCCTGGCAGAGCAAGGCGCGGGCTCCCTGTTCGGGCACATCGCGATCCAGCACCTCGCGCAGGGTCGTGAACGCGTAACGAGGCAGCGCGCGAAGCCGCAGCGGGATGGTGAGCATGCGCAGGATGCGAGAGCCGCTGGGCCGGGCGAAGGCGTCGCTCAAGCCGTCCGCTTCCCGGGCCACGGCCATGACCCGGCCCATGAACCGCCGCACGCCAGCCGCGGAGCCGGGGAAGGCGTCGCACACCGCTTGCTCGAACCCCTGTGGATCCATGGGGAGCGTGATGTCGAGGCCCGGGAAGATCGAGCGGGAGAAGTCGGGCACCCGCGCAAACGCGACGCTGTCCCAGACGCCGAGGTCTCTGAGGTAGCGCTGCAGGCCGCCCGGCCGTTCGGGCGAGCCGATGTCGGACAGCACGTGCAGAGACACCTCAAACTCGTAGCGCCCCCGCACGAAGCTGGTGGCATACCCGCCGGGCACGATGTGTCGCTCCAGCACGAGGACGGACAGGCCCTTCTTCGCGAGCGAAGCCGCAGCGGACAGGCCACCCAGCCCCGCGCCAACCACCACTACATCGAAGTCCTGCTCCACACTTCCTCCGCGCCGCGGCAGGGTAGCCGCACGGCGCGCTGCGGAACAGATTGGGCGGCTCGCCGGCTATCGCGGCTCTCGCACCTTGATCAGGAACGCAACTCGGACCATCCCCCACAGCCCTGCCATGCCGATCTGGGCCGCCAGCATCGCCGGGGCCGCATCCAGGGCCCCCCACGCCTGCAGACCGAGCCCCACGATCACGACATCACCGATGCCCAGCGCCTCTTGCAGGCGCCGGAACGTCGGCAAGTGCAACCTCGGAGCCAGGAGCACCCGGCCGTAGAACCACAGGACCAGAGTGCCGACGACGCCGCCGTATAGATGCAGCAGGTACCGCTCGGGCGCACCGGGCGCCGCGATGCCGATGGACTCGGTGAGGAACGCATCAGGCGCGACCACCCAGTAGACCAGCGTGCCGGCGACCAGCGGCAGCTCGGTACAGAACAGCAGCCACCACCCACGGGGGATGCCTCGGTCGGTCATCGGTGCTCCGGCAAGCGCAGGTAGGCGGCGCCGCCCTCTCCCACAAAGTCCAACGCCGGATTCCCGCTGGCCCAGGCTCGCTGGGTGCGCTCCGTCAGTTGGGCGGCGCGGCGCGGCGCGTAGCCGCCCCGAAACATCAGGAAGAGCAGGTTGTACGGCAGCAGGCGGGGTGAGGCCCAAAGCTCGTTGGCGACCCCGGTGACGAACACCCAACCCATGTAGGCCAACCGCACCGGCAGCGGCCGGACCCGCTCTCCCTCGCCGACAAGGTAGGTGCGCACACGACTCCAGCCCGTCGGGTCGAACGCCCGAGGAGGTTGCATCAGCTCGCCGCTGTGCGACAACGCGATCACGATGCCCGACCCGAGCCAGCCCGCCCACAGCAGCCCCGGACGCCCCCCGACAGCTCCGGCCAGCTGCGCGGCGACCCAGCCGAGCCCGAGAACCATCGGCACCGCGAGCACCCCCCACAAGGCCAGCTCGGCCTTCGCCGCCACCGCGACGTACCAGGTGATCAGAGCCGCGCAGCCGACCAGCAACGCCGTCGGGCCCCAGGCCCAGCAGCCCAACGCCAGCAGGCACGTCACTGCCCCGGCCATGCCCACCGCGTGCCCCGCCCGGGCGCGCCTGGAGTCGTGAAACAGCTCGAAGAGGTACGCCTGCAGGTCGAAGCTGAAGAACGTCAGCTGAGTGAACGGCGCCACCAACGCATTGCGCACGATCCGGGCTGCAGCGGAGTCGGACTCTCCGGGCGAGACGAGCCACGGCATCGCGCGCAGGAGAAACCGCGCCTCGCGGCTCGGCTCCACCCAGAGCTGCGCCCCCGTGTCCTGGTCCACCCAATCTCCGAGACGATCCTGGGTCATCACGCGCTCACCGCCGCCGTCGGGGTCTCGTTCTCAGGATAGAACCGGCGCGCCCAGGTGCGGTAGCGGCCGATGGGGCCATCACCCTTGGCGACCTGCGCAGGGTGCACGTAGGCCTTGTTCTCCCAGATCGCGAGGTCCTGCGAGACGTCGTGCACGTAGGCGCGAAACATGCCCAGGTGGGCGGCCGAGCGCAGCAGCCGGTCGGGAACCCAGCCGACCAGTGGGTGCACTGCCTTCGCGCTCAGCGCGCCCACCGCCAGTCCCACGGTGAGCTCGATGCGGTCGCCGTCGATCGGACTGGAGAGGACGAGGTGCCGAGACCGCAGCTCCAGCTCGGGCACGTGTACTTCGACCCTGGAGTAGCCGAGGCCTTCCACCACGATGCTGAACTCGGTGCGGATGCTGCGGCCGGCCTGGCCGAGAAAGTCGAGGTTGCGACTCATCGCATAGCGCACGGTCAAGAGGTCGCCGTCGAGCTTGAGTCGCTCCAGAGTCTCGATCCCCGAGTACCCGTGCACCACTGAGAGATGCCCGATGTCCACGCTGTTCTCGGTGGTCTCCTGCGGATGGCCGCGCAGGTTGAAGGTGTGATGGCGGAACCCGGTCCAGCCATCCTCGTCGGTCTCGGGGAGCTCGAAGCGGGGCGCTCGACCCAGGTTGTCGTGCCAGCCGAACACGAAGCCGTGCCGCTCCACCGTGGGGATCATCCGCAGTCGCGCCGTCTTCGGGGGGCGGGTCTCGTACCCCGTCTTTGTGCACGAGCCTTCACCGTCGAAGCAGAACCCGTGAAACGGACACCACAGCTCCTCGCCATGGACCGCTCCGCCGTGCCCGAAGTGGGCGCCCATGTGAGGGCAGTGGGCCCCGCTCGCGCGGACAAACCCTTGCTCGGTCCGCCACACGACGATCTCGGCCCCCGCGAACACCTTGCTCACGAGCTGGCCTGCGCGCACCTCGGCCGCGGGGGTGAGGTGGTACCAGCCCGTCGGGTAGGGCGAGAAGGGGTAGCGATAGTCGGCGGGCTCGGGAGCCGAGTCCGTCGCAAGAACGTTGAGGCGTGGGTGTGTCACGGGGCCAGCATGCAGGGTCGTATCGCGGCCGACAAGCATTTACTTGCCAATTGGTAAGTAAATGCTGTCCGGGGTGTCCTCCTGCCGATGCGACAGCCATGCGAGCCCCTTGATCGGCGTATGGTCGGCCGATGTCTCACTCTCGACGGCCGGTGGCGCTCGCGGTGCTCGTGGTGGCGGTCGTGCTCGCGATCGCCCTGGCCCGTCCCGTCGAGACGGAGCTGCTCCGGCCGATCCAGGGCGGCGCCGACTGGTCGGACCATCTGGCGCGCCTCGAGGCGGTCTGGGGTTTGAGCAATCTCGAGTCGCTGGGACTCCGGGAGTACATCGATCAGGTGGACCATCAGTACCCACCGATGCTGCGGTGGTGCATGGGGCTGGTGGGCGCGGTCGTGGGCCACGGCGCGGCGACGATCCAGCGGGCCATGGTGCTCTGGCTCGTCTTGCTCGCGCTCGGCAGTGGGCTCGTCGGCTACCAGATCACCCGGTCTCGGGCGTTGGGCGCGGCGGTGGCCGCTGGAACCGCATCGATCCCCGCCCTCGGCGCCGTCGCCGTGCACTACTACTACGATCTGCCGATGGCGGCGTGGCTGTGGTTGGCGGCGGCGGCGCTGCTGTGGGGGCGGCGCCAGGCTCCGGTCCTCGGAGCCGTGATCGCGGGGTGCCTGTTCGTCGCCGCGTGTCTGACGAAGTGGTCGGCCCTGCCGGTCGGCGCCATCATCCTGGGCGGAGCCCTGCTGGTCCGGCTGCCGCAGGAGATGCATGCCCCGCGCTGGCGCCCCAGACTCCAGGCGGCCGCTGCGCTCGCTGCGACCTCGGGGCTCCTCCTGGGGGCATGGCGCGCGGTGAGCACCCGCTCGTGGGAAGACATGCACGCGACCACCTTCCACGGGGACCAGCAGCCTTGGGGCACGCTGGGTGGGCGCCTCGAGTTGGGGCCTCTGTGGCTGTGGTTGCCAGAGCCGCAGCGCGTGCTCGTGTATCCGCTCAAGCTCGCCGCCGAGGTCCTCTCCCCACTGCTCGCGGTCGCGGCCGCGCTGCTTCTCGTGCGCTGGATGGTCGCGGACCGTCGCGGCGGCGCGTTCATCGTGCTCGCCCTGGGCGGGCAGCTGGCGTTCCTGATCGTGGCGGTGCCGGCGATCGACTCACGGTTCCTCATGCCCGCTCTGCCGGCTCTGATCCTGGCGTGCGCGCTGGGGCTCGCCGGCCTGCGTCCCCGCACCCGGACCGCGCTCGGTGGCGGCTGGCTCGCGGTGTCCTTGCTCGTGCTCGTGGACGTGCACCACGGTGTGCACGGGCCCGCGGCTGGCCCTTGGTCACTCGCAGACGACGGCGCCGCCATGCCCATAGAAGGGCGGGGGCTGTCCATCGAGTCCATCGAAAATACGACGGGATGGGTGCGGCGCGACGCGAACTGGTCCTCCCCCGTCGAGGGGGAGCCCGTGCTTCTCCCCACGGGTTTCTTGCCAGAGCGGGAGGCGATCTGGCGCCGGCTCGCCCTGTGCGACGCTGACCACTTGCTGGCGACGTCCCGGGCCGCCGACGGCGACGGTGGGCTCGGGACCTGGCTGGTCTACCGAAACACCCTGGCGGCAGTGCAGGGGGAGCCGCACTTCATCGACGTCCAGACGTCGATGGATCTGGCCTCCGCCCCGACCCAATCTCGCGCCCTGGCGATCAGCGCAAGCCCGCTCCGGGTTCCGGGATGGCGTCTCCTGGCCGAAGAGGGGACCCAGTTTCTCTCGGCGACCGCCGATGTGCACTGCCGCTGACCCCGCCGCGGTCAGGGCCACGTCTCGCCGCCCGGCTATGATCGCCGCGTGCTGCCACCATCGCTCGATCTCGCCCGCTACGACGGGGTGCCGTTCCCCGTAGCCACCGTGCGCGAGCTGTCTCGGGATGGGCGCCGCACCGTGCGCGCCATGGGGCGGAACCTGTTGGTGGTCTGGAACGACGGCTCTCCTCGTCTGTACGCCGACGCATGCCCGCACATGGGCCTGCCGCTGTCGCTGGGCAGCCTGGAGGGCGGCACGCTGCGCTGCCGCTATCACGCCTGGGCGTTTGACGGTGACACCGGCGACGTGGTCGATCAGCCGACGCTTCGGCGCCCCCAGCCATGCGGCCTCGAGCGCCACGGCGCCCTGGTGCTCGGCGGAATCGTGTTCGGCTGGATTGGGGACCCTCTGGCCGAGGCTGAGGTGCGCGCGCAGCTTCCGCCCTGGGTCCCCGAGACCTTCTCCCTGCATCGGGTGACCATGGAGGCGCCGTTCTATCTCGCGCTCTTCAACGCGGTGGACTACGCCCACTTTGCCCGCCACTCGCTCTACTCGCCGATCTACGCGCTCTATCGCCGGCTCCGCCGGGACAGCCACGTGCCCGGGCAGCCGTTCCGCTGGGAGCACCAGGGCTCGGATGCCGCGAGTGAACACCTGCGCCTCGTGGAGGCGAGCCGGGACCTGCGCATGTACGTCACCTGCGCCGAGTTCACCGACGATGGCGGCGTGAACCGCTTTCAGACGTTTGTCACGCCGCGCTCGCCCATCCGCACCGAGTACTGGGAGGTGTACAGCGCTCGGAGCAGCAATCCTCTGGTGCGCGCCGCCGCCCATGCGGTGTTCAAGACCGTCGTGGTCGCCCTGCTCGACACCGAGGACAAAGACTGGACCGGGCGCTCTGCGGCCAACTTTTTGCGCGGGGAGAACATCCACCTCTCCGCCACGGACGCCCCGCTGGGCGCGCACCTGCGGCGGTTCGTGATTCCCCGGAGTGAGGCGTCATGAGGCCGCTCGAGATCGACCTGTCCCGCTTCGGCGACCTGCCGTTCCCCGTCGCCACGGTCAAGGAGCTGCGGGCCAAGGGGAGGGTGGCCGTGCGCGCGATGGACCGCTCGCTGCTCGTGGTGTGGAACGACGGCGAGCCCCGCTTGTTTGTCGATGCGTGCGCCCACCTGGGGCTGCCGCTGAGCCTGGGGACGATGGAGAACGGCGCCGTGCGCTGCCGCTACCACGGCTGGGCGTTCGACACCGGCAGCGGCGACGTGACCGACCAACCCACCCTGCACAAGCGCCAGCCCTGCTCTCTGACCCGCTTCGGTGCCCTGGTCGCCGGCGGGCTGGTCTTCGGTTGGATGGGCCCCCAGAGCGAGGAGTCTTCGGTGCGAGCCCGGCTGCCTGCCAAAGTCCTGGACGGGTTCTCGCTGTTTCGGGTGACCTTTCGCTGCCCGTTCCCCCTGGCGCTGTTCAGCTCCGTGGACTACGCGCACTTCCCGTACCACACGGGCTATCGGCCGGCGTACAAGCTCTACAGCCTGTTGCGCCGCAACGAGCACCAGCCCGGCAGCGCGTTCCCGAGCCGGGTGGAGAGTGAGGACGCGCACTCCATCACCCTGCGCATCGACGACGCCGACCGCTCCATCCACATGTACGCCACCGCCTCCGAGATGGACGACGACTCGGTCAACTTCTTCCAGACGTTCGTGACGCCGGTCTCGGCGATGGAGACCACCTACTGGGAGTGCTACCGCCCCCGGTCGCGCAACCCGCTGGTGAACCTCCTGGCGCGGGCGACGTTTCGGACCGTGACCACGCGGCTCTTGCACGGCGAGGACCGGATCTGGACCGGCGCGGCGGCGCCCAACTTCGTGACGGGGAGCAACATCCACCTGAGCGAGAACGACCTGCCCCTGGGCGCACATCTGCGCAAGTTCGTGCTGCCTCGCATGGCGTGACCCCGCCGTTCCAAGGGGCGCGGTATCGTCCTGCAGTGACGCACACGCCCCGCTCCTTCCTCGTCCTCCTCGCGCTGCTGTGCGGCTGTGCAGGCACCTTCGACCCCATCGTCACCGACTCGGATCCGTTCGGCGACTTCACCCCTCCTCCCGAGGTGACGCCCGCGCCGCCGGTGACGCTGACGGTTACGTCCCCGTCCGAGGGGCTCCGCTCGCTCGATGGCGGCTTCGTCGCCACCAACGACGGCCGGTCGTGGGCCGATCTGAGCGCGCTCACCGACGACGGCCCGTTTGCTCTCGCCTCGGTCATCGAGGTGCGCGGGACCCTGGGGGAGTGGCTGCTGCCGTCCGATGGCGGCAACCCCAGCGCAGCGGAGAACGGGATCTGGGCGGGCTACGTCGCGGAGGCCATCGCGGCGCAGCGCTACGCGGCCATCCGCATCACCCTGGCCTCCGCCGACGACCTCCCGGCTGCCTGGCCCACAACCACCGACCCCCCACCCCCCATCGCCGATGGGGTCATCTCGCTGCTGTCCTACGGCGACGAACCAGGCGACGACGACGACTCGGCCGGGGACGACGACGACTCGGCCGGGGACGACGACGACTCCGCGTCCGGGGCCCGCGAACTCGTGCACTACGTCAACTGGACCGACCCCGACGTCTTCCAACTGCACGGCGCCGTCGTGGCTGCCCTCGCAGCGCGCTTCGCCGACGATCCCGGTCTCGCCTTTGTCACCGTGGGTGGGGTCGGCGCCAACGGCATGTGGGAGCTGCCGCCCGAGGTCCCGCCTGTCGGCGGGGGAGGAGTGTTCACCGAGGCGAGCTGGTTCAGCCTCGCGGGGCTCACCACCGAGA
>Ga0222662_1000180_pt1 | contig 59020 bp, 44 predicted proteins | sample AntAcemetagen600_FD_179821 | JGI IMG/M metagenome (GOLD analysis project Ga0222662, IMG submission 179821) | Saline water microbial communities from Ace Lake, Antarctica - #600 | ecosystem: Environmental > Aquatic > Non-marine Saline and Alkaline > Saline | place: Antarctica: Ace Lake... | reverse complement strand
CAAAGATCGCTTATCAATCAAACCACAACTAAGCAGTACGCATTAACACGCGCTACACAAGTATTTCAAAGATCGCTTATCAATCAAACCACAACCAAGTTATGGCGTGGTGGCAGAAGATGGCAAGTATTTCAAAGATCGCTTATCAATCAAACCACAACCCTCTATGGGTTAGCATCTCATCAGGTATTAGTATTTCAAAGATCGCTTATCAATCAAACCACAACCATTCATGCAATGCGTTGCGTCTGCGCATCAGTATTTCAAAGATCGCTTATCAATCAAACCACAACCGCTCGATAGCCTTGGGCTTAAAGCAGAAAGTATTTCAAAGATCGCTTATCAATCAAACCACAACTGGAATCGGATTTTTGCAATAGCTGCCATAAGTATTTCAAAGATCGCTTATCAATCAAACCACAACTTCTTGCTGACCTTGTTGTCGTAAGTATTCAGTATTTCAAAGATCGCTTATCAATCAAACCACAACTACGGCAAGACGAAAGACTCCGTTGAGATAAGTATTTCAAAGATCGCTTATCAATCAAACCACAACCTCCTCTTGATATTGCAGCTGCATATACTGAGTATTTCAAAGATCGCTTATCAATCAAACCACAACTGTCTTCATCGTGTAGTATGATGCCGTGGTAGTATTTCAAAGATCGCTTATCAATCAAACCACAACGGACTACGTACGGCTCAAACCTTCACGCAAAGTATTTCAAAGATCGCTTATCAATCAAACCACAACCAGCTTCGGCTGGATGCGTGTAATCCCTAAAGTATTTCAAAGATCGCTTATCAATCAAACCACAACTCTTCCTTGGTTGCCTCTTCCTTTTCCTTGAGTATTTCAAAGATCGCTTATCAATCAAACCACAACAAGGAGATGAGCCTTGTTTGTTGCCAATCCAGTATTTCAAAGATCGCTTATCAATCAAACCACAACATCCTACGTTTGCTTTTATTAGCAGCCACGAGTATTTCAAAGATCGCTTATCAATCAAACCACAACAGTCGCTTTGAAATGGTGTTGAGTTCCCTTAGTATTTCAAAGATCGCTTATCAATCAAACCACAACTATGTCTGTAATGTCGCCTATGAATTTATAGTATTTCAAAGATCGCTTATCAATCAAACCACAACTGGAATAGCGCACACCGCCCTATTATCTACAGTATTTCAAAGATCGCTTATCAATCAAACCACAACCGTGGGCAGTTGCCGCGTGTTTTAGAGATTAGTATTTCAAAGATCGCTTATCAATCAAACCACAACCGGTTAAGTAAATTGTCAGATTTACGGGTGAGTATTTCAAAGATCGCTTATCAATCAAACCACAACTGTTTAGCGAGGAACGAGCGGAGTTAAAATAGTATTTCAAAGATCGCTTATCAATCAAACCACAACTACATCCATTCGACATAGTCCATCTATGCAGTATTTCAAAGATCGCTTATCAATCAAACCACAACACTATCTCGTTCTTTGCAAGGCATTCCGTTAGTATTTCAAAGATCGCTTATCAATCAAACCACAACATACCGTCCTTTTCTTCGCCCAAAACCTCAAGTATTTCAAAGATCGCTTATCAATCAAACCACAACAGGCTATGACAGACACCACGTTTTCAAAAAGTATTTCAAAGATCGCTTATCAATCAAACCACAACATTCTATCACCTCCACGCTTGTAGATGTCTAGTATTTCAAAGATCGCTTATCAATCAAACCACAACATAGGTGAGTTCTTCGACCGTATTGTAAAAGTATTTCAAAGATCGCTTATCAATCAAACCACAACCGCGATATGAATTTGATGTTGCTGCGGATGAGTATTTCAAAGATCGCTTATCAATCAAACCACAACAAAGGAACAAGAGGTTAGCGAAATTTCAAGAGTATTTCAAAGATCGCTTATCAATCAAACCACAACCTGATGGCATGGCATCATTTGAACAAGCAAAGTATTTCAAAGATCGCTTATCAATCAAACCACAACTGTGGAGTTGCGTTTTTGATTCCTTCGACCAGTATTTCAAAGATCGCTTATCAATCAAACCACAACTGTGTGCGTTGCCTACGCAAGAGCAAATTGAGTATTTCAAAGATCGCTTATCAATCAAACCACAACTAGTCCTAGCCAAACCAATTTGTCTCAAAGAGTATTTCAAAGATCGCTTATCAATCAAACCACAACCAGTTGGTAAGATTGACGACACGGAAACCAAGTATTTCAAAGATCGCTTATCAATCAAACCACAACTGTGTTTTGTTGTTAACGATAAACTGGTTTAGTATTTCAAAGATTACTTCTTTCTCAAAGTTGGCATAATCGAACTTATCTTTCAATTGTTCTCCCGTGTTCTGTGTCTTTTATCATTATCAAATCCATTACTTGTTGCTCATACTTGCACGGTTTATTGAACAGCCTCTTGATCTGAAGATGAGCGCGTTTTATGCGCTCCAACAAGGCTTTTCGCACCTTCATGTTGCCATAAGTCCGAATCAACTACACGGTTTCCAGATTTAGCGCGTCTCGCGTTGGATTAAACATTAGGCTTATCAACGCCAACCTACCATACGTTAACATCAACATGCGGCTCGCAAACATTAACGGAGCGCATGTTAAGGCTGCATGTGCCATTATTACGCCAACTTCTCATTCGTAAACGTTAACATGCGGTTCGGCAATCTTAACTTCTCTTAAGTTAGGATTAACCAATGGGTATGCTGGTGCTAAATGCCTCCTTTTGGCGTGTACAAGCCGTTAGTCAACGTTAACCAGACAGATGTCGAGGTGTACTTCTTGTCCGTAAATACTAACAAGTTATTTGTTAGCCTTAACATTTCAAATGTTAAGGCTAACATGTCAAAAGTTGGTCTCAACTTTTCATTCGTAAACGTTTTTGATTGAATTTTATATAATTGAAAATCAGTTGAATAACAAGAAATCGAACTTTTTTGGTAAAAAATAAACATTGCCTACATAATAGACAGGTGCTGTAAAACGTTATTAAAGAGCTTGGGAGATACCTCGGCTAGGCTTAGCGGCCTAAAACATTCATAAAAGAACAAGTATCATGTCAAAGAAAACAGTGAGGATAACCATTCCTAGAAATGCCGACAATCTAATCGCCTTGGGCGAAGATATTCTGGAAAAACACAATGAACTGGGTACAGATAGTCCGCTGCAAGGGCTAGATATTACTCTCTTCTTAACACGTGTAGCAGAAGCAAAAACAAAGAATGCGGAGCAGAAACAACTGCGTAAAGATGCAGAAACAGCTACCGAGGAAAGAGATGATTTGTTAGGCAAGAAAAAAGACCAAAGCACAAGTACTCCGGGTACGGTGCTCAATTTTGTAATACGCTCCCGAGATATGCTCAAGGGCAAATACAAAGGAACGGAGCAGCGCTTGGGAGATTTTGGTTTCGAGGTAAATCAAAGTACACGCTCAAACAGCAGAGGTTCAGCCGCTTCGGATGATGCAGCATCTACTACAGATTCTGCTACGCCAACACCATCATAATGCAATAGAATGGACATAAACCGAAAGAAGGACAATCCTGTCTAAAACCTGCCACGTACTACGCGGCAGGTTTTTTTTTATTTGGTCTGCTTTGCATTCGGGAATTCCTCCATAAGAATCTCTCAAAGTTCCCCTTTGGGGGATTTAGGCGGCTTTTCTGTAACCATTTACCCCAACTTGCAGTAAGAAGCCATCAAAGAGAATGAAAAAGCAAAACGCAGCGTTGGGGCCGTATGTCAATAACTCGTATAAAACCAAGGAGTTAGCGCGGTTGAACATCGTTGTCCATTCGTTCTAAAATTTGTTACTTGCGAACCACAATAACCAGAAACAGGTCATGACAAAAAGTAGAAATTTAAATAAGTGGATCGGTTACAGCGGAGGCTTTGCCGTAGCTGCCGTTCTTATGGTTGGTTGCGTGTCCGATGTGAAAAAAGCAGAGGACAATGGAGGGGCGGAAACCTCAGAAGTTGACAGTTCTGGTGCGCAACTAATGACAATCGGAGGAAGCATGTTTAGCATTCCATCTCCTATTCAAACAGCTATGCTAATAGAGAAATCGGGAGCAGACTACAACAAAGGTTTCCTGAATGACGCCAAAAAAGTTTCAACGTATGCTACCAATTATCAGAAAGCGCTCAACTTAGGTGTTTATGGTGCTGATGTAGGATATGTGACCATTTATGATCAAAGCCAAGATGCGTTGAAGTATTTGGGAGTGATTAATAAATTGACTGATGAGCTTGGAATTACTGGAGCGTTTGACGAAAGCACTATTAAACGATTTGAAACCAATTTCGGAAAGCGTGATTCTATGTTGAACCTTGTAGCTGTTGCTTACAGAAACTCGGATGCGTTTTTGAAAGACAATGATAGAATGAACGTTGGAGCGTTGGTTCTTGCAGGAGGCTGGATTGAGACATTGTATTTCACAACTCAAATAGCAGTGAAAGACGGAAATAAGGATGTAATCAACAGAATTGGAGAGCAGAAATACACGCTTAACAATATCGTTAAAATGCTAACTCCCTATTACAATCAGCCTGAGTATGATGTGTTGGTTAACGATTTAATTGAGCTAGCGTATGATTTTGATGCTATTGATATTCAGTACACATACGAGAAACCTGAAGTTGACATTGCAAACAAAACCACTAAAATAAACAGTAAGACTGAAGTGGTAATTACTCCAAAACATCTTAAGGTAATTGCTGATAAAGTTGCAAATATTAGAAACAAAATAGTAGGCCAATAATGAGAACGAAGACACTAAGAATACTATCGGCTGCCCTAATTGTGGGTCTGGCCTACGTTGGAAACGCTTCTGCACAGTGCGATTCCATCGCGAAAATATGTGCGGAAAATGTGACTGCTGATTACATCTCAGATGGTCAATCTTATCGAGCATTACTCATCGGAGATCAAGTGGCAGAATTCAGGGCTACTTTCTACGGAGGAAGTACATATCGAATTGCTGGTTGCAGCGGTTTTACAGACGGGAATCTCATTTTCGAGATTTATGATGAAGATCACAATCAACTATTCGCTAGCAGCGAATACAAGAACACTTCGTTTTGGGATTTTGAATTTGGTTCAACGGTTGATTGTACGATTGAAGCAAAACTGAATTCGGTAAATGTGAAATCTGGATGTGCCACTATGGTTGTTGGGTTTAAACAGTAGTTCTAGATATTACGCGATTCGCGTAACTAAAGGCATTCTTACTCCGTTGTAAGGATGCCTTTCTTTTTATAAGCCAATGAGTGAACGAATACTGAGAGCCTTAATGCAACTTTTTGCCTTGATAGCCAAGGCTGAAGTTGGTGCGGAAACTGGAAGAAGAGTTGTTAAGGTATTTCTTAACCTTCAACTTAATAAGGAGCTGGTTGATCAGTATCTGAACGTCTTCGATGAGTTCTTTTTAGAATATCACGGAGAAGTAAATGAACAAGACGAAAAAAAGAAGAAACGAATTTCGAGAAGTTCGGTTAAGATTCTGAAAATCTGCGTGGCTATTAATGCAGAGCTAACCCAGAAGCAGAAGGTTATTGTTCTTTTCAGATTGCTTGAGTTCATAAACTCTGATGGCTCTATTGATGGGCAGGAACTGGATTTTGTAAACACAGTATCGGATACGTTTAATATTGAAGATAAGGAGTTTCTACGCTGTCTTCACTTTGTGAAAGCTACGCGGAACGATGAGCAGGACTCTGAGAACATCCTTATCGTAAACAATCAGAAAAAAGCTGAGCAAAGTCGAGCGCATCATATTTATTCAGAGGCGTTTCAGGGTGAAATTCGAGTGCTGAATATTCAAAGCGTGAACCTGTATGTTTTTCGCTATTTCGGTTCTGAAACAATGTTTATCAATGGTCAGCCAGTTAGAACAGGCCGGGTTAATCTCCTTTCGCAAGGTTCATCTATCAGAACTTCAGGTATATCACCTATTTACTACAGCGATATTGTAGTGCGTTTTATGCGTGCGACCGTTGATTACGATTTGGTTTTTGAAGCGGATAAGATCGAGTTTGTATTTCCAGGAGGCAAGAAAGGGCTTCACACACTTAATCATCGAGAGAATTCCGGACAGCTGTTGGGTATTATGGGAGCAAGCGGTGCAGGAAAGTCCACTTTGCTCAATATTCTTAACGGAACTGCTGCTCCTAGCTCAGGTTCGGTAAATATTAACGGAATAAACATTTACACCGAACCCGAAAAGGTAAAAGGGTTAATTGGATACATATCGCAAGACGACCTCTTGATTGAGGACCTAACCGTTTTCGAGAACCTGTACTACAATGCAAAGCTTTGTTTTGACGGAATAAGTAAGTACAAAATCACCAAAATGGTGATAGCCACGTTAAAGAACCTCGGTCTGCATGAGATTAAGGACCTAAAGGTTGGTAGCCCACTTAACAAGAAGATAAGTGGCGGACAAAGAAAACGTTTGAATATCGCCTTGGAATTGATTCGTGAACCGTCAATTCTGTTTGTTGATGAACCTACTTCGGGACTTTCATCACGCGATAGCGAGAATATAATGGACCTCTTAAAGGAACTCGCCCTCAAGGGCAAGTTGGTTTACGTGGTTATTCACCAGCCTTCGTCCGATATCTACAAGATGTTTGATAAGCTGATGATTTTAGATACCGGTGGTTATCCAGTCTATTACGGAAACCCCATTGACGCCATCAGCTATTTCAAGGCGCAGATTAATGATGTAACTAGCGAAGATGTTGAATGCTACAATTGCGGTAACGTAAACCCGGAGCAGGTTTTCAATATAATAGAAGGAAAGGTATTGGACGAATACGGTCAGCTTACTCAGGCCAGAAGAGTAAAGCCAGTTGATTGGAATGAGAAATTCTTGAAATCAGGTAAACTAGAAGCGGAACTGGCGGAAAATAACGGAGCCGGAGGTAAGCTGCCAAATGCCGCCACTACCCCATCCAAGTTAGTGCAGTTTATGGTGTTTTTAAAGCGGGATGTGCGCTCTAAACTGGCGGATTCTCAGTATATGCTCATCAACTTCTTAGAAACGCCTGTGTTGGCCATTATGCTGGCTTCATTGGTCCGGTACTACGCCAATGATGAAGTTGGATACCTCTTCCGTGAGAACGATAACATACCCGCATACATATTTATGTGCGTGGTGGTAGCACTTTTTTTTGGTCTCACCGTAAGTGCCGAGGAGATAATTAAGGACCGGAAAATTCTTAAGCGAGAGAAATTCCTGAATCTTAGTCGATCCAGTTATTTGGTTTCGAAGGTTATGATAATGTTCTTTATTTCGTTGGTGCAAACGTTGTCGTTTGTGGTAATCGGAAATGCCATTCTCGAAATTCAGGGAATGAACATGTCTTATTTCTTGGTGCTGTTCTCCACTGCTTGCTTCGCAAATATGCTTGGGTTGAATATCTCGGCCAGTTTCCGAAACGCAGTTACCATTTACATTCTCATCCCTTTTCTCATTATTCCACAATTGCTTTTAAGTGGTGTAATTGTAGAGTTCGATAAACTTAACCCTGGGTTTTCTTCAGATGAATATGTTCCGATAACGGGAGAGATTATGGCGTCTAAATGGGCGTATGAAGCATTGGCGGTTCACCAGTTTAAAGACAACGCTTATCACGCTGATTTCTTTGAGTACGATAAGGCTATCAGCGAAGCAACTTTCCGTAAGGATTATTGGATTCCAGAGCTCAAAAAGAGAGTCATTGCTCTGGGTAATAAGTCGATGGGAGACAAGAAAAGGATTCAGACCGTTAATTTAATAAGGAGTGAAATTATCAAGGAAAATGAGTTTAATTCTGAAATGGTATTTGCAGATGTAGAGCAATTCAATGTAGCGGATATCACTCCAGAATTACTGAGTGAATTGAGAATACATTTAGATAAATTATCTCGCTTCTACGTTAAAAAGCGTAATTCGATTGATTCACAAAAAGACAGAGCAATTGCCGCGAAAATCAAGACTCCTGAAGAACGTGATGCGTTCAACCTTTTGCGAGACGATAATTACAATGAAAGTCTTGGAGACCTTGTTTTAAACAGCGCAGACTTCTATCGAATTATTGAACGAAACGGAAAACTTATTCAACGTTTACATCCAATCTATCAGGATCCGATGGGAAGTAACTTACTGCGATCACATTTCTTTGCACCTAGAAAGGTGTTGTTCGGACAATACATTGATACGTACTGGGCAAATGTGCTTGTTATTTGGCTCATGTCTATTTTCTTGATGGTGACTCTATACTTCGATGCTTTAAGTAGGGTGCTAGGCTTCATTGGTAGCTTAGGAGAAAGGTTAGCGTCTCTGCGAGGAAAGGGTCACGATTAGGGCCTGTTTGTAAGTGTTACGGCCCACAGCTTCTCAATTCTGAGAATTATGTTTCCAAACCTTTTATTTAAGAACGAATTCTTGCAAAATAGGATGCAAGCATACTATTTTAGAGGTGTCGCCATATCGGCACTAACCCCGAAATCACTATGCTTATGAAATTCAGTTTTTGGAGTCTCTTTTTGGGACTCATTATGCTTTCTTCGTTCGATTCAAAATCCCAGGTTAATGTTGCCGATGTTGAGATTGTACGCGATGGATGGGGCGTTCCGCACATTTTTGGAAAGACCGATGCAGATGCGGCTTATGGTCTGGCTTGGGTAACTTGTGAGGATGATTTTAAAACTGTTCAACATCTACTATTAGCCGCCAACGGCAGATTAGGTGAGGTAACGGGTAAGAATGGTGCGCTCCTAGATTTTATGGGTAAAATTACCCGTGCTTCTGAGGAAGTGGAAAGCAGGTATGATGGTGATTTCTCGGATAATTACAAGAACTACCTCAACGCGTATGCTCAGGGTGTAAACCGATTTGCAGAGACGCACCCCAAGGAGGTATTGCGCAAGAAATTGTTTCCCATTACACCTCAGGACGTGGTGAAGTGTAACACGTTGACACTCATTTTTCTGACTAACGTGTATGTAGAAATCCAGCAAATTTTCGCGCGTTCCATCGGGCTTTCAGAGCGGAATATTACATATGATGGCAACGTACCAGATGGTTCAAATGCTTTTGCTTTTAATAAGAATAAAACAGCAAATGGACATACGTATCTCGCAATCAACTCTCATCAACCCTTAGAAGGGCTTTTCTCATGGTATGAGGCGCATTTAGTAAGCGAAGAAGGCTTGAATATTCTAGGCGGTACATTTCCTGGAGGAGCCAATATTTTTCATGGCGTAAACGAACATCTTGGTTGGGCGGCAACGCTTAACCATCCCGATTTGTGTGATGTGTATAAACTGGAAATGCATCCAAAGAAAAAACTACTCTACAAGTTTGACGATGGATATGAAAAGTTAGAACCGTTTAAAGCAACGGTGAAGGTAAAACTGGGGCCAATTCGTTTACCTATCACAAAAAAGTTCTACACGAGCAAGCACGGAACAGTTATTAAGAACAAGGACGGTTATTACGCTCTACGCTTTCCTGCAAATATGGATTTGGCCGGTACCGAGCAGCTCTACCATATGAATAAGGCAACTAGCTTTAGTGAGTATAATAAAGCGCTAGAGATGGGGCATTTTCCAGGCACAAATAATATTTATGCCGATAGTAAAGGCAATATTCAATTTACAAGTTTAGGGTTGTTCGCATACCGCGATTCAAGTTACGATTGGCTCTCGGTGCTACCCGGAAACACATCGAAAACGCTGTGGGAAGAAAAGTTCCATCCAGTGTCGGATTTACCTCGCTATGTCAATCCCTCTTCAGGATATTTATTCAATACCAACGGTACGCCATTTGTTGCTACCGCTGATGATGATAATCTAAAATCTGCAGATTTTAATCCAACTTTCGGTTATCAGGATGAAGCCAAGATTAACAACAGAACTATACGTGCCAAACAGCTCATTTCTAACTACGATAAGATTACATGGGAAGATTTTAAGACCATAAAGTATGATCGTAAATTCAATGATAAGATGGAGTCATACAACATCAACAATATGTGGATGATTGAAGAATTGAGTACTATTAAATACCCAGATTTGAAAGAGGCCATTGAGGTAATTCGAGCTTGGGACTATTCTGCTGATGTCGAGAATACCGAAGCTGCACTACTCATTTTTACATTCAATAATTTGGTAGATGTTATTCTGTCTAAAGGAATGCAGTATGCTTCAAACTCTCTTTCCGAAGAACAGTATGTATACGCGCTGCGAAAGGCAGCAAAGCACATGAAAAAGCATTTTGGCACATTGCGATTACCGCTGGGAGACGTTCAGAAACATGTACGTGGTGATAAGGAAATTGGAGTAGGTGGTGCACCTGATGTGTTGGCTGCTATGATGAGTAAGCCTTATAAGAATGGAAAACTACAAACCTTCGTTGGAGATTCTTACATCATCCTTGTTGATTTTGACACAGCGGGAAAACCAACAATTAGAACGGTTAACGCTTTTGGGGCTTCTACGCATGCAGATAGTCCACATTACAATGACCAAATGGAACTTTGGGCGGAGCAGGAAACTAAGCTAATGACGTTAGATAAAACGGAAATCTACGAGAACGCAGAAAAGATTTATCACCCAGAATAAATATACCTCTAGATGTTTACAGATTCCAGTACATCTTCATATAACTGTTCGTAAACAGGAATAATAGATTCTTTACTGAACTGTTTCGCCTTCTGATGAGCAGCTTCTCGAAATTTAGCGAGAAGATCATCATCCTTTAACAGCTTTAAGGCGTTTGAAGCCATGTCGTCTGTGTCACCAACGTTGCTCATAAAGCCGGTAACACCATTTTCATTTATTTCAGGAATTCCTCCAGTATTTGAAGAAATAACAGGCACTTTCGATGCCATCGCTTCCAAAGCGGCCAAACCAAAGCTTTCGGTTTCTGAAGGAAGAAGGAATAAATCTGCTACGGAATAGACTTCCTCAACATTCTTGAGTTTACCTAGAAAATGTACATCATTACACGTACCAAGTTTTCGGCAGAGTGCTTCAATTTTTGGGCGGTCAGGGCCGTCTCCAACCAATAAGAGTTTACTTGGTATTTCTCTTGTCACTTTGGAAAAAATCTCGATGACATCTTCGACCCGCTTCACAGGACGAAAGTTAGATGTATGCAAAATCAAACGCTCACCCTTCGGTGCAAACGCCTTCAGAACACCTTCAGTAGAACAGCCCTCGTAACGCTGCATATCAATAAAATTAGGGATAACCTGAATATCACGTTTCACCTTAAAATGGGCGTAAGTATCGGCTTTTAAACTATCTGAAACTGCAGTAACAGCATCCGACTGGTTAATAGCAAACGTAATAACCGGTTCAAACGATTCGTCTTTACCAACAAGCGTAATATCCGTGCCGTGCAGCGTGGTTACAAATGGTAAGTAGATGCCTTCTGATTTAAGAATTTGCTGCGCCATGTACGCTGCAGAAGCATGTGGGATGGCATAATGTACATGCAGAATATCTAACTTTTCGTGTTTTACCACATCTACAATTCTACTGGCAAGAACGAGTTCGTAAGGCTGATAATCAAACAGCGGATAATCGCTTACCCGAACCTCATGATAATGCAGGTTGCTCATAAACTTATCGAAACGAACAGGCAAATTATAAGTAATGAAATGCACAGCGTGGCCTTTCATTGCTAGTTCTTTACCTAATTCGGTTGCAACAACACCACTTCCACCAAAGGTGGGATAACACACAATTCCTATCCTCATTTTATTTAACCAGTCTTTCTAGCAAAAATGCAATCAGATTTTCAATCGTAAGGTCATGATTCTTACTATACTCCTTTCTGTATCTATTTGCAATTATGGCACAGACGGTGGCGCATTCGTGCCCGAGGGCCTTTCCAAGCCCGAAAAGGGCAGAAGTTTCCATTTCAAAATTAGTAATCCGCTGTCCGTTGTAGCGGAATTTACTCAGGCGTTCGTTCAAATCAGGTATCGTGGGTTTTAAACGTAACTGTCTTCCTTGTGGGCCATAAAAACCATTAGCCGTTGCCGTCATTCCATGTTCGGTTCCATCTTTTAAAAGATTGAAGAGAGATTCCGAACCCTCTACAATGTAAGGTCTCGGAAATGTTGATTTCCAATCAGTTTGTAGCATGAATGCATCAGTCAATTCTGTGTCCTCAATTTCCGCTGCTTTCTCGTAGTAATTGAAAACACCATCAAACCCAATTCCATGGGTTGATAGTAGGTAACTATCAACAGGTAAATCCTCTTGTAACGACCCGCTTGTTCCCAACCGAATCAAATTAAGGCTTCTTGTTTTCTGATTTGGAATTCGTTCCTTAAGGTCGATATTAACTAGTGCATCCAGTTCATTAATGACAATATCAATGTTGTCTGTGCCAATCCCTGTAGATAGAACGGTAAGCCGCTTTGATCCTATTCTTCCTGTATGCGTAACGAATTCACGTTTTTGAGTGCTGAATTCAATAACATCGAAGTGTTTTGATATTTTTTCCACTCTTCCTTGATCGCCAACAAGTATGATGGTGTCCGCGATATTCTCAGGAAGCAAGTTGAGGTGATAAATACTTCCGTCTTCATTTAAAACAAGTTCCGATTCAGCTATTCTTTCCATGGTCAATATTCTTAACTTTGCACCCGCAAAACCAAAGCTATGAAACCACTTGGATTTTGCACGTTTTCCGAATTAAGCGGAAAGTGATTTAGGTCAAGGTTTCTTTTGTTGGTTTAATTCATTCAAATAATGAGCAATCAAGATAAGTTGGGAAGCATTTTAGTGCCGGTTGATTTTTCAGAACAGTCGGAAGTGGCGCTGGAACAGGCGGTTAGTTTGTCACGTGTTTTCAATAGCGAGATTCATGTTTTAAACGTGATAAATGAGGATTTTTCGCTGAGTAAGTTATTTGATGATAAGGATAAAGTTCAATATCAAAAGCGCGCAAAAGAGCGATTGGACGAGTTTGTGAAAGAGAAAAACGCTGAGTTTGGGATTGAGCTCAAATCAATGCAGGTTACGGGCAAAATTTACAATCAGATTGTGAATTCTGCAGACATTATTGATGCTGAATTCATCGTTATGGGTACAGCAGGAAGTACAACGCTGAAAAAACGATTCATCGGATCCAATTCGTTGCGTGTAGTTCGCGAGTCGCATAAACCCGTTATTACCATCAAGGGTAAGCATCATAGAAAAGGTTGTCAGAATATTGTTTTGCCACTAGACCTTACCAAGGAAACGAAGGAGAAAGTGGCCAAAGCCGTTGAATTTGCAAAACGGTTTGGGTCTATTATTCGCGTAGTTTCAGTTCTTAGGACGAACGATGAGTTCATTGTAAATCGCTTGACAAGACAGCTTGACCAAGTTAAGAAATACGTTGTCCAGCAAGGCGTTGAATGTGGTGCCGAGATTATTCGTGATACAAAAGGCGAGCATACACTTGCGGAAAGTATAATCGATTATGCAAATCGAATCAAAGGAGACCTGATTATGCTTATGACTCAGCAGGAGCTGGATTTTACTGATTATTTCATCGGTTCTTCTGCGCAGGAGGTAATAAACAACTCAGATATTCCTGTATTAAGCATTGTTCCAGCACCTAAGAAAGACACTACGTCTTTTAGACCATATTGATTTTATTACTTTTAAATAGATATATATAGCACGATGTACACTGAATTTAAGATTAATCGAATTGCCGTTCCAACGGATTTTTCAGAAACAGCCAATGTGGCAATTAACCACGCTGTTGATATTGCAAAACGCTTTAACGCGGAACTTTTTTTAATTCATGTGCTGGAAGCTGGCGCGTATCAAGGAATTTTTGCTCCAAGCAAGAAAACTGAGTATGACGAAAAGGGGAATGCTCAGAAAAAACTGCAAGAAGACGCGCACAAGTTAGAGCTGGAAACAGGATTGAACGTTTCTCAGACTGTAGTTAGTGGAAGAATTTATGAGGAGATTGTTTCCGCATCAAATGAAGCAAATGTTGACCTGTTGGTAATGGGTACACATGGGGTTTCTGGCTGGGAAGAGTTTTTCATTGGAAGCAACGCCTTTAAGGTTGTTACTCAGTCTTCTTGCCCTGTTTTTACCATACAAGGAAACGCCACAAAAACCGAATTGAACAACATTATACTTCCGATTGACAGCACCCCTGAGTCACGTCAAAAGGTGAGACATGCCGCTACGCTAGCTAAGAAGTTCGGTTCTACAATTCACATTGCAGCATTGCTCACTGATGATGAACCGGAGATTCGTTTTGAATTTGAAAGGAAAATCAAGCAAGTAACCGAGTACCTCGAAAGAGAAGAGATTTCTTACACAGAAACGACCTTGACGGGAAGCAATTTGGCTACTATGACCATGAATTTTGCAGAGTCTAAAGGTGGAAACTTGATTGTGATGATGACGGAGCAGGAGTCTAACCTAACAGGTTTCTTGATGGGACCATTTGCTCAGCAAGTTGTAAATCATTCTAAAATTCCAGTTTTGAGCGTGTCTCCAGAAGATTTAACTGATGGATTAGAATCATTTCAGGCTCTTGGGTGAAATTGAATGATATTAGACCGCAGATAGTCGCGGTCTAAATGCGTGTAAATTTCTGTTGTGGTAATAGATTCGTGACCAAGCATGTCTTGAACGGCACGTAAATCAGCACCACGTAGTATCAACTCGGTAGCGAAACTATGGCGAAGTGTGTGCGGACTGATGTTTTTCTTTATTTCTGCAGCTACAGCAGCTTTCTTCACAATATGGAAAATCATCACTCGTGAAAGGTGATTTCCACGATTATTGAGAAACACAAAATCTTCGGCACCTTTTTGAATTTTATTGTGGACGCGTACTTCATCAACATAGTTTGAAATTCGTTTAGCTGCAATTCCGCCTAAAGGAACAAGGCGCTCTTTGTCTCCCTTTCCAAGAATGCGCATTATTCCATCATTGAAATAAATGTTGCTGATTTTTAAGTTTACCAACTCCGTAACCCGCAGCCCCGAACCGTAAAGCGTTTCCAAAATGGCTCGGTTGCGTTCGCCTTCCGCACGACTCAAGTCGATGCTTTCAATCATAGCAACAACTTCCTCGTTCGAAAGCGTGTCTGGCAGTTTTCGCCCTATTCTTGGTAATTCGAGCAATTCGCTCGGGTCAGTTTCAATCTTGTCTTCCAATAACAGATATTTATAGAAAGAGCGAATGCCGCTTACCATCCGACTCTGACTGGCTGGGCTTAACCCTAATTCAGCAATTTCCTGAATAAATTCCCTAAGCTGCTTTGTTTCTATTCCAATGGGCGATTCTTCACCCGAGGTGGATTCGATGAAAGAACGAAGCTGTTCAATATCTCTTTGATAGGCTTCAACCGTATTACCGGAAAGAGACCTTTCTAATTGGAGGTACGATTTGAAACCTTGTATTGCCCGTTGCCAGTGCATATCCGAAGTTATATCTTGCTGCCAAACTCAAGACAAGTGAAAATTCTAGTTATTAACGGCCCTAATTTGAATCTATTGGGAACACGCGAGCCAGAAGTTTATGGTTCGCAAACACTCGATAATCTCATTACGGAGTTGCAGAACTCCTTTTCTAACCTTGATGTAGCTCATTACCAGAGCAATGTAGAAGGCGAACTAATTAATAGTCTCCAACAGTCGGATGAGAATTACGATGGAGTAGTGCTTAACGCTGGTGGTTATACACATACTTCTGTAGCTATTCGTGATGCTATTTCGGGAATCAAAACTCCTGTTGTCGAAGTGCACATGTCCAATATTGCAGCAAGAGAGGAGTTCAGACAAAAATCGCTGATTGCAGGTGTTTGTATAGGAAGTATTGCTGGGTTTGGCGCACACTCTTATACACTAGCCATAGAGGCGCTCAGAACTTATCTGAAGAAAGGTCGCTGAATTTCTTCTTCCCTTTTAGGAAGAAATCGATAATGATGTTTCCGCTGTATTGTCCTTTCACCCGATTGTAGTTTCCACTTCTCTTATCAAGCGTTTTGCGCAGGCGACCATAAAACGCAATATGAGCACGTATTACAGCCGTGAAATCTTTAAACGAACCAGAGGCGAGAAATTTGAACGCGGCAAGCGCATCCCATAATAAACGGGTTAGTATTCCTAAGAATAACTGGTTTTTGGGAAGATTCTTGGCCAGCAGCTCCAATCCGTTCCTGAAATTGAGAAAGGTTTTAAACGGGTTTGATTTTGGGAGAGTTCCTCCTCCAACGTGATATACAATCGATTTCGGCTGAACCATGATTTTATGACCAGCACGCTTCGTTCTCCAACACAGATCAATTTCTTCCATGTGTGCAAAAAAATCATCGTCTAAACCGCCCAGTTCTTTGTAGACCTTGCTTCGAACGAACATGCATGCTCCTGTTGCCCAAAAAACTTCCTGAACAGCATCGTATTGTCCATTGTCCGTTTCGAGCAAGTCGAAAATTCTCCCCCTACAAAATGGATAACCGTTTTTGTCAATGAAACCGCCAGCTGCACCTGCATATTCAAAGCTTGTTTTATCGTGATAGTTAAGAATTTTTGGCTGAATAGCAGCTACTTGTTGGTCTGAATCAAATAAAGTGATTACGGGTTGCAACCAGTTGGGAGTTATTTCAACATCAGAGTTAAGCAACACAAAAAACTCCTCGTTTAGGTTCTCTAAAGCTTTATTATAACCGCCAGCAAATCCGAAATTTTTACCATTATCAATTCTTATAACAGTTGGGAAATTTTTTTCTACGAATTCCAGCGACCCGTCCGAACTTGCATTGTCGGCAACATAAATAGTTGCATCCTGTGAATTTGAAATCACAGAAGGGAGGAATTTTTCCAAGAAGGATTTTCCGTTCCAATTAAGGATGACAACCGCTATACGCATCAACTGCGAAGGTGAAGAAACAGAATGAATTTAGTACGGGTTATCGAAAAACTCTTTGGATCGTCCTCCATAATGACCTCCTGCATCTTCTTGGTCGATGTCAATTGTTGCATTGCTCCGCTTGTGCAAATCGTAGTTCCACCGAACATTGGTGATTTCATTCCGTGCATCCGAATGAATCAGTTTATACTCTTTGTCGCCCTGTTCGGTGTTCGCAAAAATGAATTTGCTATTGCTTTGGTCCGCATGCAAATGATCTTTTAGGACGTAATAGTGCCAAATCTCATACGGATATGTATTCGGCTCAAAAAGATTGGGGGAAATCGTGTTTGGCGCACCATATTGTAAATAAACACGTCCGCGGTCCGTGTCGTATCCTTTACGTAAGTTGTTTGAGTAGTTGGCATTTACTTTCTCCACTTGTTTCCAGTATTTCAACCAAGCTTGTTCTGGATTGTCTGGGTCGCGTTGTTTCCAAAAATTGTACATGAATTTCCACATCATATTCCTATCCTGAAAGTTCATCCTAGTATTTACTTGTGCAATTTCTAGCTGTGTGGAAATTGGATGAAGACAGCGTAGGTATTCTTTCAAATCATCCACATTCTGATACTTGGTAACAAACGTTCCATAAAATTCTTTTGGAGTGTCGGATTCAACGTAGAAATCGGAGTTGGAACTAATCAGCGCTGTTACCTGAGAATTAATACGTTGGAAGAACATAAAGCGTCTATTCATCAATTTATTATTACGGTCTCTTACCTCAACAACCAAATTGTAATTTCCAGTAGGGAGCGTGTTTATCGGGAAGGTTTGCAGAACGGGTGAAACCTCGGCACATTGGCGTTTAACAAATTTCCTTAAGCCTTTCATTAATCTACCATCATCGGCATTTTCGATAAACATATTTATCAAAAAGTCTTGTTCAGACGGGACAGATTTCGTGGGTAAGCAATAAACCTCAGCGTAAAAAGACAACTCATTGGTTGACTCTGGGTAAAAATTGCTGGTAAATGGAATGATGTCGTGCCCAATCTTGCTCAGAATATTGGGCTCTGTGGTTTTAGAGTATGAATCAACCAATTGAATATCTGAAATGGAAAATGAAGAACGATATACCATCTTCTGGGTTCCGGGAGCCGGGGATAATACTGAGGTAGCCGTTACCATCGAGTCTAAATTCACCTGCTTCTGTTTTTCTATAACCACCTGCTGCTGAATTTTGGCCGGTTCTGCCAAAGAATCATTTGCATCTGTAATGGTAATCTCCATATCATACATTCCTGCTTTGAGCGGAATTCTTCGCTGGTCAATGAAATCCATAGGTGCAGCCTTTTCAGAACTTAATGGGCTTTTAATCTTGTACGTATCCTTAAACGGAATCCAGACACCTTTGGATATACGGTAGGTGATAAGCACTTCTGAATAATTTCCAGACTCTGTTTCAATTGTTACAAGGCTATTCCCCTTTAGTTTAAGGTATGTTTCAAGATAGGGACCATCGGTAGGCGAGCTAAATTCTGCCATTGCAAACTCGGCCCTCAAATTCTGAGCTTCTGACTTTAAAACTGTCAGAAATACTAGTAGAACAAATAGCATGCATGTTTTCATATTGTAAAGTTATGAAACGAAGAATGAAGCGTGAGATTGTGCGAGACATTATAGTTGAATAAATAACGTTTCTACGAGAAGAAAATTCTTTTACTTTTGCGCTTGGAGAGTTGGCAGAGTGGTCGATTGCACTAGTCTTGAAAACTAGCGTGCCGCAAGGTACCGAGAGTTCGAATCTCTCACTCTCCGCCATCGAACGGCCTTAGCTTAAAACCTAAGGCCGTTTTTTATTGTTCTTATCTCATGAAAAAGAAAACTCTTGTTGTTGGAGCAAGCCCCAAGCCAGATCGTTATGGTTACAAAGCGGTTGAGAGCTTGACCAATTACGGTCATCCAGTTGTTGCTTACGGTATTCGCTCTGGGGAAATCGGAGAGGTTCAAATATCACCTGAATGGTTGCATGACGATTTTGATACTGTGACGCTCTATCTTAATCCAACACGTCAGGAAGAATATTATGACCGAATCATTGCGCTAAATCCGAAGCGTGTCATTTTTAATCCTGGAACTGAAAACCCAGCGTTTGAGGCCATGCTTTCATTAAATGGAATTGAATCCGAACAGGCCTGTACACTCGTTTTATTAAGTATCGGTGCTTACTAGAATTTCGCCCATCTAGCACCAAGACCTTTTGGTAGATAGTAGAACCCGAGAGCGCCCAGCACAATCATTACCGAGGAGATTATTTCCGCTTGAGTAATTCCGCCCATAATGTTGTACTCATTATTAATTCTGATTTGTTCAATTAATATGCGTTCAAACCCTGCAAGAATGAAATAGGCGGAAATCATAATTCCTGGGGTTGTCCAACGTGTTCTCATTGCCCATAATATTCCAAAGATCATTATGGACATGATAATCTCATAGATAGGAGTAGGGTAGGCGTAACCTGTGAGACTGGTGTATCCTTTTTCGGTAAAGTATTGCACCATATCTACATTAAGCACGTTATTCGGATAGTTGTAAGCCCACATCCAATCGGGAAGAAAACTCATCCAGTCGGGCTTGGGAAGGTCATTCGGAATTCCCCAATCACCATCTCCCGAAACGTGACAGCCTAATCTGCCAAACCCGTAACCGATAGCTAAAGCTGGCATTGCAGCATCAAAGAAAGGCAGAATTTTCACCTGATTTTTACGCGCATACCATACAAAGAGTGTCATCGCTAAAATCATTCCTCCATAGTATGAAAGTCCCCCTGTGTTTGTTATCGCTGCCCAAGGATCGCGAATGAAGACATCCCAATTTTCTAAATAATGAAATAGTTTCCCACCGACAATTGCTCCGATTCCAGCTATTATGGCAACGTTTCCAACGTGCTCTTCGGCATGAACCAATACTACCTCTGAACCGGTTCTCTTTTTCTTAACTGCTTTTATTTGACCCTGTTTCTCCTTTCGTCTCAGTTCAAGAATTAGAAGAAGACTTCCAACGATGAATCCAAGTCCCACCATCATTCCGTAGCTCTTCATGAATTTGAATACAGGAATTGAAATGCCAAAAAGGTCTACAACGAGGTCGTAAAAAGTTGGGTACATGGGAAGAGGTTATTGGCAAGTTAGGGAAATTGCCAGTTGGCGAAGGAATGAACCGCCTAACTAGACGATAGCAGTATCTAACTTAGTTGTTCCGAGAAATACGTTGTCGTCTCCAAGCATTCCCAGTTCTGTTGGCATGATTTTACCTGAAAGCGATGCTTCAAACGGAATGCGAACACGTAAGTAGTTGTCCGTGTAACCGAACATAAAACTGTTTTTGTTTTCGTGCTCAAACAGTACTGGGCGTATTGTTCCTGCAAAAGATTCGTAAAACGCACGCTTTTTCTTTTCGCTCAAAATGGTGAGCATTTTATTTCTTTTTTTCCTTTCTGGAACTGGAACAATCGCCTCTTTTTCCCGAACTGCCGTTGTATTAGGTCGTTCTGAGTAAGTGAATACGTGCAGATAGGAAATCGGAAGTTCATTTAAGAACTCATACGTTTTTAAGAATTCTTCCTCAGTTTCTCCCGGATGGCCAACTATTACATCAACCCCGATACATGCTTGCGGCATTACCTCTTTTATTGTTTCAATTCTACTTCTATACAAAGCAGAATCGTAGCGCCTGCGCATCTTGCTAAGCATTAAATCTGACCCACTTTGTAATGGAATGTGAAAATGAGGAACAAACCGATTGGAAGAAGCGCAGAAACGGATAATGTCATCACTCAGCAGGTTTGGCTCAATCGAAGAAATCCGAAACCGCTCTACATCACCTGGCAGCTTATCTAATTGCTGAATAAGCTGGTTGAAATTTTCGTCTGTACCGGAACCAAAATCTCCAATGTTTACTCCCGTAAGAACAATTTCCTTTACGCCAGTATCAATGGCTTCTTGCGTAGATTTTACACTATTAGCAATCGTTTCGCTTCTACTTCTTCCGCGCGCCAAAGGAATGGTGCAGAAAGAACAGAAATAATCGCAGCCGTCTTGTAATTTTAGGAATGTGCGTGTTCTGTCGTTGGAGGAGAATCCGGGGATAAATTCCTTTACATCCTTAATCTCACAGCTATGTACACCAGCTTTAGGAAGTTTATCCAGATTCTCGAGATAGCCGACAATGTTGAACTTTTCGCTTGCTCCAAGCACAATGTCAACACCTTCAATGTTGGCAATTTCCTTTGGTTTTAGCTGAGCATAGCAGCCAATTACAGCAACAAATGCATTTGGGTTTACACGCAAAGCTTGCCGTACAATGTTTCTGCACGTAGCATCTGCCTGATCTGTTACAGAGCATGTGTTGATGATATATACGTTGGCAGATTCCTTGAAATCAACTCGCTTATATCCAGCCGCAATTAGCTGCCGAGCAATTGTGCTGGTTTCAGAAAAATTTAGCTTACAGCCAAGTGTATGGAAAGCAACCGTTCTCATTTCGGCTGCAAAGGTATGGCTTCTATAATTCTAAGTACGAACCGCCTTCGTACAATCTCCAAAAGTTCCGTTCAGGATTGTCGGTTGGCTTAATTTTAAGCTTAGCGCAATACTCATTGAATTTCTGAACAATGGTTTTGTTGGTAAAAGCTTCTTTTCCTACTACTTTAGTCAAGGCCTTATTGGCGTCTTTGCTAATATATTCGGTATTGGCAGCGTCATTTTTAAGGTTATTCCCTTTGTACGCGCAAAATCGACCTGGAGCAAAGTGGTTTATGCCCTCAACTTTGTAAATTACTAGGGCATCACTGTTTGCAATCATCGCACCCGCCAATTTCTTTTCGTTAGCATCTGTTCCGTTCAAGTACACCTCCATCTTGTCGAGGCTCTCAATTATATCATTCGTTGTTCTTACAAACTTCATCTAAAACAATTATCTATTTGGTGCAATGGTAAGGAAGTTTTGGTCATCCCAACGATTGTGTAGTCGGAAAAATAGCAATGATTTTCTTATGTAACCAAAGAAGGGACATTTATCACATCTTTTGGGAACATTTTCCCTAGTTTAATCTCTCCAATTCGTACTCGCATTAATCGTAAAGTTGGAAAATCTACGGCAGCGGTCATTTTTCTCACCTGTCGGAATTTTCCCTCAGCAATGGTAATTGAAATCCAACTTGTTGGTCCGTGGCGCTCATCTCTGATTTTCTTGTTCCTGGGCGGAAGAGAAGGCGATTCTGAAAGCAGCTTAACCAAACAAGGTTGCGTTAAGTATTTGCCACCATCTGTCCTTATTTCTACTCCAACACTCAATTTTTCAACTGCTTGAGAATCAATAATACCATCTACTTGTACGTAGTACTCCTTATCAACCTTATTGCTGCGGATATGTTCACTAACCTTCCCGTCTGTAGTCAAGAGGAGTAATCCTTCTGATGATTCATCTAAACGGCCAATTGCCATTGTTCCTTCGGGGAAATCATACAATTCGCCCAGCATCTTTTTGTTCTTCCGTTTAGTTTGCTGGCTTACAAACTGAGATAGATAACCATCCGGTTTGTAAAGGATAAAATGGTGGTGTTCCATTTCCTAAACTTTGCTGAACAAGTAGAGCATTTCGGTAGCTATCTGCTTACAACGTTCATCATATGTTGTTGTTTCCAACTCAGTTCTGTCAGAAACTTTTGGGTCTTCATAAGTGATTCTTTCACGGAACTCCGACCCAAGAACAAGCGGGCAATTTTCATCCGCATCGGAACAAGTCATTACAGCTGCAAATCCTTTTTGCGGATTCGCTGCATTATCAAACGTTTTGGAATAACAGTCTAGCGCGCCTGCCTCATCAGAAAACCTGACTGAATAGCGTGGGTTTGTTCCAACGGTTCCATCAACCATAAAACCAGCACGTTTAATGGCAGCCACAGCCCGTTTGTTGAAAGCGGTTTCCTCGGTTCCGCCAGAATAGGTTTGAATATTCTTAATTCCATAATAGGCCGCTGCAACCGCAGCCCAAACTTGTCCAAACTGACTTCTACGCGAATTATGTGTACAAATGAAAGTGAGATTTACAGACTCGCCATTCTTGACTTTGTTCTTAATGTAAACAGCAACTTCCTCTAGTTCTTTCTTTCGTGAGGATGGGATTTCTTTGAATTCGGACAGACAGTTTAACACGTAAGCATGAATATCTCGCAAAAGCGAAATCGGTTTAGCAACTGGCTGTGTTGGTTTAGGTGTTGTGTTAACCTGAGCCTGTTGCTGGGCCAGAAAATGCTGTCTTTCAACAGAACGCATTTGGGTTTTAGGTAGATGGATTAGAATTAGATAGGGTAGTACAAGTAGGAATGCCATGGTGATTGAACCAAACAGCAGCAGCATGATAATACCAGCTTCTAGAAAGGCCCCTACCTCAGAAAAAGAATCCAGGTTTTGGGGGTCTAAATTGACCAAACCGCCAACAGCCACACCAAAGAACATGAGAAGCATGAAGATTATAGGAAGTATGGTAATCAACCAGAAGTATCCCCAATTCACTTTTATCATGTATTTCCACATGAACCATTTCTCCGGAAACGTTGGCTGCTCGTTTCTGGCAATGGTTTGACCATAAACCCACTTTCCCAATCCTACGGCTGGGAAAAGTAGTAGCAAGACAATACTTAATGGTTCAGACTTTCCTTCCGATTTAATTAATTGAATCACGGTTAGGATGATTCCTAAGAGTGCATTGTAAATGAAGTAGGAGAGAAGGATTTCGGTCATTCAGAAAGTCTACGAATGCAAATAACAACACTTTGACCCACTTATTGAAAGCCACCCAAAGCTTTGTAAAATAAAATTAGCAACAACCACTTGCTGGATCGCAGCAAGAATCTTGGGTAGATTGTCCTACAGCAATTTTCTGTTTTTCCTGTGGAACACCGCATGCGTCCTTAGCCAAACAATCGGTTTGAGTATTGGTCAATACAAAGGCTTGGCCATCAAATTCAAGTCCATACGTTCCGATGGTATTTGTTTGATATTCTACTTCTACCTCGGTATTGGTTAGTCCCAATTTTTCTTCCGAAAGGCGAATGATTTCGAATAGTTTGGTGGCCGCCAATCTGTGGTCGTGATCGTTTGCCGACCAGAGCTGAAAGTTTACGGCCTCATCATTTCGGACTGCTCCGCCACAATCGATAAAGTTTCTTTTTACGCTGCCTACTTCGGTTACATGAAAATGCGCTGGTACTTGAGTGCCGTCTTCTAATCGGAAAGTCAGCTCATTCATTCCGTTTAATGCTTCTTTTACTTCTGATAGTTTCATAATCTGTTTACTTAATTATCGGTTTGTCACGATGATTGATTTCAATTTTTTTAGCAACAATTACTTGGTTCGCAACAAGTGTTTAGGAGGGAAGAAAGTAATCGGTTCACCGTTTCTAAATGCTTGGTATTTATGCAGTAGCACATACTAACACCATCAAGAGAGCCTTGAATAAAACCCGCCTCTTTCAGGGCTTTTAAATGCTGGGATACCGTGGCTTGAGCTAGACCAATTTCATTCACAATGCTTCCGCAAACACAACTGTCTTGAGTGGCTAAATATTGCAGAATAGCTATGCGTGCTGGGTGTCCCAAAACTTTTGCCATTTCCGCAACCTGATTCTGCTCAGTGGTAAATATGTCCGACTTCGTTGCTCCCATTGTATCGTAATATTACGATAAATATTTTATCTAAGAATTAGTGCGATAATAACATTATGTTAAATATTATTGAATACATTCATGCTTTGATTAACCACCTGAAGCCAGACATCAGACTAAAAAACGGGGCGAAACCGAAAAGCCATATGAGTAGGACACCTTAAACCCATCAACCAATGGATACGCAGAAAGCAGATATGTTTTTAATGACCAATGCCAAGTATTTCGAAGGGCATCAAGTACCGATGATTCGTACACAGTTGCTAGAGGCGGGTGACGATAAGTGGATTAAAATTCAATCATTGAATTTGAAAGATCCAACAACTTCTCTAATTGTTTCAATTCTTGGCGGACAACTCGGAATTGACCGTTTTATCATTGGCGATACAGGAATGGGCGTAGGTAAACTTCTTACTTGCGGAGGCCTAGGAATTTGGGCTATTGTGGATTGGTTCCTCATTATGGGACGAACCAGAGAAATCAATTTTGAGAATTTTCAACGAGCGCTGGTTTAACTCTTGAATACGGGTAAAACTTATAATTGGGTTTACTTGCTGGTTGGAGCAGGTTATCTGTGGCTTTCCTGGAATTTTTTGTTCCAAGAAAGCTCGGGTTTGAACATTTGTATGTTCAAGCATGCTACTGGTTTTGCATGTCCGTCCTGCGGTTCTACCCGTTCAGTACTTTCAATTTTAGAAGGAAATTTTGACGCTGCTTTGATGATGAATCCCCTTGGTTTTTTAGGTGTTTTCGCGCTGATTGTCGTCCCTGTTTTAGGAATTGCTGGTCGCTGGCGTAAACGTAATTTGCTTGGAGAAGCGCTATCTCGTTTGGAAGTATTTGCGCGTCAACCACGAATTGCGCTTCCTCTTATCGCAATTGTGCTTTGCAATTGGGTATGGAACATATATAAAGGATTATGATTGTTAAACCCGAACTATCGTTTGAACCCAACGATTTTGAAGCCGAACGAGCTTCTAACAGTTACTTGATGTCCGTAATGGCGTTGATAGTTGGGCTTCCATTGCCGATTGTCAATCTAGTAGCGACACTCATATTCTATCTTGCCAATCGGAAGTCTACCTATTTTGTGCGGTGGCATTGCACGCAAGCTCTACTTTCTCAAATCACAGTTCTGTTTATGAATAGTGCAGGTATGTGGTGGACACTTTCCATCTTGTTTGACGAGATGCGTATCAGCAATACGTATATCGCATACATCATTACTGTGCTCATATTCAACCTATCTGAATTTATCTTAACCGTTTATACTGCCATCAAAGTGAGGCAACGGATACATGTGGAATGGTGGTTTTGGGGTGGACTGACTAATTTATTTTGCAAAGCATAATGGGAAAAGTTGTTGGCCAATTTTTACTAATGATTATTGGGTTCTTCGGAACTTGGTTTGCTTTAAGTCAAATCTCCTTCGTGACTGACGAAAAGTTGGCTGAAATGACAGCAACGAATGAAGCACGGTTGGGAGATATGATGATGGAAATGATTTCCAAAACAGAAACCGAAGTGAAATCAGATAGTGTTGTGGCCATTGTTCATGAGGCAAACAGGAGACTTTGCGAGGCAGTTGGAATTGACCCTAATCAGATTAAAATACATGTGATTTATGATAGTGAGGTTAATGCCTTCGCTTTACCCGACAGTAACTTGATTGTCAATACAGGACTGATTGCTTATTGCAAGAATGCAGATGAAATGGCTGGCGTTATGGGACACGAGATTGGTCATATTGCCCAAGGACATGTGATGACGAAGCTGGTGAAAGAAGTTGGTTTGGCCATGCTGGGAGTATTGGTGGGCGGTAATTCGGGTTCTGAGGTTATGCTTGAGGTTTTTAAGACGCTCACATCGTCTTCATTTGATAGGTCGCAGGAGCGTGAAGCAGATAGGCTCGCAGTGGATTATATGCTAAAAGCGAATTTGGACCCTGAGCATTTGGCCAATTTTATGTTTCGTCTTTCCCAAGAGGATTCTGCATTTCCAGAATATTTAGAATGGGTAAGCACGCATCCTGATTCTAAAGATCGGTCAGCAGACATTCTCAAATTGCGAAATGAATCAGGTAAAACGGAATTCGAATCTTTGGCAACCGAAGAAGAATGGGAGTCACTCAAAACCAGACTCAATCTCAATTACCTCTAGAGTTCTCCTTTGTGAGTAACTTTGATTTTCGATGCAGGATTTTTCTAATCTTAATAAGTGGATAGATGCCATTTTGAATGGTGACCGAGTTGCTTTGGCCAAAGCAATCACCTTGGTGGAGAGCACCAAGGAAGAACATATTGATTTGGCTTCGGAACTTGTTTCGACCTGTTTGTCTCAAGGAGTAAAAAGCAGACGTATTGGGATTACGGGTGTCCCAGGGGTTGGGAAAAGCACATTTATTGAGGCCATTGGAACTCGATTTACCGAAAATGGACACAAGGTTGCAGTACTGGCGGTTGATCCAAGCAGCGGTGTCTCTCGTGGTAGTATTTTGGGAGATAAGACGCGCATGGATAAGCTAGCTGCCAATCCGAATGCCTTTATCCGGCCAACACCATCAAGTGGTTCGTTGGGCGGTGTGGCTCGTAAAACGCGTGAATCAATTATTCTTTGCGAAGCTGCAGGTTTCGATATTATGCTGATTGAAACCGTTGGAGTAGGACAAAGTGAGATTACGGTTCATTCTATGGTAGACATGTTTATGCTATTGGTTTTAGCTACTGCCGGAGATGAGTTGCAAGGCATTAAACGTGGAGTAATGGAAATGGCAGATGTTGTTCTTATTAATAAGGATGATGGCGAAAATGCTTCATACACGAACATAGCTAAGGCAACTTATCATCAGGCTCTTCATCTTTTCCCCGCTAAAGAAAGTGGTTGCACGGTTCCAGCGCTTTCTTGTTCAGCTTTAAACGAAACTGGATTAGATGAAATCCTTACTACTACGGATAGCTATTTTAATCACATTCAATTGAATGGGTTCCTTGAACACCAACGGGCTAATCAGAACGAATTCTGGCTAAGTCAAGCCATTTCGGAAGAATTGAATTATCGATTCCATTCGGATAAGTCAACTAAGAAAAAGTTGAATGACTTATCAGATAAAGTAAAGCGCGGAGAAATCAGTCCGTTTGCCGCAGCAAAGAATTTGCTAAAAAACTGGGGTTACAAAAGCTGACGCGCTTCCACTTTTAGCGTTTCAATAGCGTCTGCTGTGGGTGAAACTCCAGCTTTGCTCAAAATGTCAAATAGCACCGAACTCAATTGAACGCCTGTGGCATTATCTCCCGCATTCTTGCTAGCAAGTTCAATGAGTTTATTCACTGCATTTCGGCTTTCAACCAGTTTGTTCCAAGCACCACTCGAAACGTAAATCTGTTGGGTGAGATTGTGTTCAAATTCGTCACGGATTGTCTTTTGCAGTTCACGTTTAAAAACGGATGCATTCATGGCAGGGCTATGAACTCGAGGAATCATCTGATTAGGTTCTATTCTTTCTAGAAACAGAATTAATCGTTCATAAGCTTGTAGCCTAGTGGGAATCATTTCTGATTTAGAATTGGCCTTAGCCTGAATGATGGCTATTTGCCGTTGTTCTTCCAAAAACGTTTTGAGGAGAAAATAGGCGGTAGCAAAAACAATCCCTGAAGGAATTGTGTACTTAAGAATTTCGAGAATGACAGAAACTACTTCGCTCATGGTAGAATTTGGTGTGAAATTAGTTTTTCAACGCGTTTCGGATGTTAGATATTGCGAAAAACTGCTTTATTCAAATTCGCTAACCGATTAACTCAGCAGAGCGTTTCCCAACAGAAGTTCCAATGGCAACACCCATTCCGCCTAAACGAACAGCGCAGGTCACATTATCGGAAATACGTTGAGTAATTGCTTTTTTCGTTTCGCCAACACCCATGATTCCGGCCCATCGGTGGTCAATTTTATAACTGCTTTTTGGAAGAATTACTGTTTGTAAAATATTCTCTAATTCCTTCTGAATACGTTCTGTTGTGATTAAATCTGTGTCTGTTTCTCCCGCAATATCCAATTGGCGACCGCCACCAAACAGTATTCGATTTCCAACATTTCGGAAATAGTAATAACCTTCATTCATGTGGAATGTGCCCTTTACTTTCAGATTGTCTATTGGCGAAGTAATCAGCACTTGTGCGCGAGCTGGTTTAACGTCAAGATGAGGTAGGAGCGAAGCCGCAAAGCCATTGGTAGCAATATGAAGTTTCCGACATTTGAGAGTGATATCATTTTTCAGGGTTACCTCAACTCCAGAGTTAATCTCCGTGAATTCCGAAACCTCCAATCCGTTTAAGATTGTAATATCAAGCTGCCCAGCTAGTTTTATCAAATGGGCCATCATTTCACCTGTGTCTAGCGCACCTTCATATTTGTTAAGAATGAGGTGTTCAACGCCTGAAAAACCATAATCTGGAATACGGTCATCTGCCAAGGAATAGGTTTCCTTGAGACCTATTCTGTCTTTTAATTCCTTGTTGGCAACGGAAAGAAATGATTTGCATTTTTCAAAAAGCTCAGCATCTGCTTTTGTGAAAACTTCATAGCCTCCGCACGAATCGTATGTCAGATTATTGTCACCAACTAAGGAGCGTAACTCATCTAATCCGTTAAGTCGGTCCAGAATTAAGTTGTAAATCTCGTCTTCCGAGGTGGTTTCGAGATCGGAAAGAATTTCACTTGGACTTCCGAAACAGGCAAATCCGGCATTCTTTGTACTTGCACCCGAAGGCAGCATTCCTTTTTCTAATACGCGTATCTTAGCCGAAGGGTGTTTCTTTTTGTAGAAGATAGCGGAGGTTAATCCCACAATCCCACCTCCAACAACAAGTAAATCAATGTCTTGGAAATACTGTTTTATTTCCCAAAAACTAAGTTGTGGTGGAAATGCCATGTTTTTTGTAGGTAGTCGCAGGTGGGTTAACTTCGTCAAAAGTGAAACAAAAAGTTTGATTTTAGGTACTAATCAGTTGAGCGCAAAACTGTGTAATAAATGATTTTGAGAAGATTGATAAACCTAGCGGTCCCATTTGTTCTAAGGATCATCCTATTATGCATTACTTTTTCGGCTTCTGCTCAGACGTCTGGACTTGACGTTTCCGGTTCGGTAAAGGAAGCATGGAAAGGACTTGATGGAACTATATTGACCTTGTACAAGAATGGTTCGGTAGATCAGTCGCTTACCACATCGTCAAACGGAAAATTCAAGTTTTTCTTTGAAGCCAATGCCACATACATGCTGGATGTGAGCAAACCCGGCTATGTCGCCAAAAAGATTGCATTTAATACAGAAGTACCTGCCGACATTTCTATGGTATGGGATTTTGATTTTATTGTGGAGCTCTTTCAGGATCAGTCCGGACTAGACAAGGCAATTTTCATTAACCCCGTTGCTAAGGTCCAGTACAGCCAGCAATATAATGAGTTTGATTATGACCTTGATTACTCGATGGAGTTTCAAAAACAAGAAGAAGAGGTCTTTGCGGAACTGGAGCAGATAAAGGAAGATAAATACAAGGAGGAGGAAAAACTGCGCAATGAAACGGAGAAACTAGTAAAAGATCAAGTGAAGGAACTTGCTGCGGTTCAGAAGACGGAACAAGACGCGGAGAAAAAGCGCTTGGCAGCAGAAGCAAAGCAGCTTAAGGAGGGAGAAGCTGAGGCAAAGCGCATAGTAGAAGAACAAAAGTCAAAAGGAGAAGCAGAGAGAAAGGCTAAAGAAAATGAGTATGCAACTCTTGTAAGTGAAGCAGATAAACTAGCTCAAGACGAACTATTCATCGAGGCAAAGGCAAAGTTAGACCAAGCCTCTAGAATTTTCCCTGATAAAAGTGACATAAACGAAAAGTTGGCAGACATGGACAAGTCCATTGCCAAGGTTAAAATGGAACAAGAGGAACGGAAAAATAGGATAAGCCAGTTTGATGACATGATGGCTCAGGCCGAAGAACTGGAGTCTAAGGAGAAGTTTGAAGCAGCGATTAATTTATATGAAACGGCCGCTGATCTTAATCCAGATTCAGAAATGCCGATTTTTAAAATGAATGAGTTGACCAAGAAAATCAACGAGTTGGTTCGGATTGAGCAGGAGAAGCGGGAAAAGCAAGAGCAGTTTGATGCGCTTATGGCCGATGCTAAAAAACTCGAAGAGGTAAAGGATTATGATAAAGCCAAGAAAATTTTTTCTCAAGCAACTAAACTTTTACCTGAAGAAAACGAACCTAATGAGCGAATACAAGCCATAGATGAAATTCTTGAGAAACTATCTGGCGAAAGGGAAAAAGAAGAGGAGCTCAACACCAAATATATTGAACTCATAGCTAGCGGAGATCAACTTGTTGCCTCACAAAAGCTGATAGAAGCCCAAGCTAAATATCAGGAGGCAAGTGTTTTAAAACCAGAAGAAAAAACAGCTCTGTATAAGTTAGGACAAGTCAAGGAGTTGATTGCGGAAGCGGCTAATAAAGAGACGGAATTGGCACAGCAACAAGAAGACTTTGCGAAGCTGATTTCTGACGGAGGTAAATTGCAATCTGCCTCTGAATTTGAAAAAGCAGAACAGAAGTTTCAAGAAGCTTTAAAGTTGAATGTTGACAATGAATCGGCTAATCAACGTATTGCATCCTTAGCTAACCAGCTTGAAGAAATAGCTAGGAAGAATAAGGAAGAAGAGCAGTATAACTCGCACATACAGAAAGGACTGGCATTTTTAGAAAAAGACCAGTTCGACCAGGCAACTATGGAGTTTAAAACTGCTGCAGCTGTGAAGCCCGATGCGTTAGAACCAAATAAGCATATAGATGCAATTCAAGCGAGAATTGACCAATTGGCTGTAGAGGAAGCAGAGCGAAAAAAGAACCAAGAAGCTCTCGAGCGCATCATGGAGTCTGCGGATGACCTTTTTAGACAGAAGGATTATGAAGCATCCAAAACCAACTACTTAACGGCTCAGGTTATTAACCCGGATGATAAATTGATATCAAAGAGACTGAAAGAAATCAACAAGTTGCTTGTTGAAGAAGCTGAGGCCGAGGTAAAACGTTTAGCAAAGGAAGAGGAAGAGCGAAAAGCCGCTGAAGAGCTTACAAAGTTTGAGGAGAAAGTGAGCTTGGCAGCTCAAGAACAAATAAAAGCAGAGGCAGAACGGAAGAAAATTGAGGACGAAAATCGTATAGAAGAGGAAGCCAAAGCCGAGAAAGCACGATTAGCAGAAGAGGCAGAAATTGCTGCTTTGCAAGAAGCGGAGCGTTTGAGAGAATTGGCAAAGGCTAAAGCTGATGAAGAAGAAAGGTTGAGAATGGAAGCCAAGAATGAGGCCAATCTTCTTGCTGAGCAGGCTGCACAACAAGCTACTGAATTAGCCAAGGCGGAGAAAGAAGCTGAAAAATCACGTCTTGCAGAGCAGAAGAAACTTGAGCAGGAGGAGAAAGAAAAACTAGCTGCTGCGGAAAAAGCACGCTTAGAGGAAGAACAACGACTGAAAAAAGAGGCCGAACTTGCCGAAGCAAAGCAACAGGCTGAACTGCTAAGGACAAAATCCGAAGTTGAAAAAGCACGCTCAGAGGAAGAACAACGACTGAAGGAAGAGGCAGGGCTTGCTGCCGCTGCTGAAGTGAAGCAAAAGGCAGAGCTGGCAAAGGCACAGATCGAAGAGGAAAAGCGAAAAGCCAAGGAAGCTAAAGGGGTGCAAAAAGCTGAGGCTGAGAAGGCCAAAGTAGAAGAAGTAAGACTAGCCGCAGAAAGAAAAGCTGCAGAAGAAATAGATAGAGAAGCCAAACGATTAGCAGAAGAGGTCGCAAAAGTGGAAGCTGAAACAGAGCAAATGCGACTTGCGGAACTCCAGAAACTTCAGCAGGAAGAAAAGGATCGGTTAGAAGCCGAAGAACAATTTAGATTAGCGGAAGAAGTACGGTTGAGTGGAGAAGCACGTTTACGCGCAGAAGAGGAAGCTAGAAAGGAAGCTGAACTGGCAAACGCCAAATCGGAAGAAAATAGACTTAAAGCTGAGGAGCAGGCTAGATTAAAGACTGAACAGAAAAGACTTCTAGTAGAAGAAGCAGCGCGTTTAGTTAAGGAAGAGGAAGAAAAACAATTGGCGCAAGTACGTCAGGCTGAAGGAGAAAGAAGAGCGTTACTAGCTAGGCAGCAAGAAATGCAAGCGGAAGCACGTACGCAACTAGCGCAGCAAGCAAAGGCGAAGGAGCAGGCAGCTCGCGAACTCGAACTTGAGTTTGAAGTTGCATTGGAAGCTGAAAGACAAAAAGAAATAGAGTTGGCGGAAGCAAAACGCAAAGCCGAAGAAGAAGACTTACGAGAGAAAAGGAAGTCTGAAATAGAAGCACTAGCACAAAAAGCGGAACAGGACCGTTTACGCCTAGTAGCTATTCAAACTTCGCAAACTGAAATAGAAGCAGACATTCTGGCTAAGGAGGCAGAGGCCATCCTAGAAAAGGAAATGTTTGAGCGGGAAGCTCGGATGAAGGCTGAAATTGAGGCGAAAGTCAAAACGGAAATGCAGTTAGAGTTCGAAGATGAACTTCGTCAGAAAGAAATAGTTAACCAATCGGAATTAGCTGCTGAAGCGGAGTTTAAGCGCGAGGAGGAACTACAGCTTCGTAAGAAAGAACAGGATCGTCAACAGAAAATTGCTATGATGGAATCGCGCAAGCGACAAGAATTAGAGGCATGGGAAGCGCGCGAAGAGGAAACTGCAAGAAAGCAAGAGGAGCGGATTGCAGCCGAAAAAGCCAACGAGAAGAAACTTGAGCAAGAACGATTAGAGCACGAAGTTGAAATGGCTCACAACTCGGAAGTCGCAAAAATTGCTGCGGAACGAAATGCAGAGAAGGCTGCTGATTTGGAACGAAGACGATTACGCGATGAAGAGGACAAGGCCAGAAAATCCGTTTTGGCTGCCGAATGGAACCAAATGCGTGAATCAGCCGAGGCTGAACGTAAACAAAAGCAGAAGGAGTTAGATGAGGCTAAAATTACTAATGCAGCTAAAGAAAAGGCGGCATTAGATCAGCAGCGTATTCAAGAAAAGCAGATACGTGAGGATGAAATCACACAGTCTGGACAATATGCCAACGAACGTGCTGTGTTGGATGATAAATTGAGATTGGAGCGAGAGCAAAAGCGGAATAAAGAAATAGCTCAGAAAGAAGAGAATTTCCGTAGCAAGAATGAATTTGAGAAAAAGGCTAAGGAACTGGCTCAAAGTGCGGCTGATTCCGATAGAGATTCATACGAAGCAGAAGTCCGAGCAAAAATGAAGGCTGAATATGCTGCAAAGCGTGAGGCGATTACAGCAAAGGAAGCTCAGAAACCGATAACCACATTTGAAGAAAAGCCAAACCAGTTTCAAATGGATTTGGCTGAGCGTCATTCGATTGGTGTTACCGAAGAGTCAGAAATTATGGGCAACCGCGAAATACAGCGTTTGATTGTAAAACGGAAGGAAGGTACCGCCAACCAGTACAGCCGAGTGAAGTGGAATTGGGGTGGAGTTTATTACTTTAAAAATGACCAAAGCACCTCAAAGCAGGTATTTGATCAAGAAACTCAGTGGTAATTAGTTGATGAATATCTTCTTCGTCCATTGCAGTTCTCCATCAGTTAATTGCACGAGATAAACTCCTTGTATTGCTGGAATTTGAAGGGAATTAGTTGCTTTAGGCGTAACTGATGTTTTAAGAACCACCCTACCTGTGAGGTCAACTAAAGTCACTTCAATTCTTGAATTCAGCACATTTTTAACGGTAAGTTCCCCATTTGCCGTAAACACTTCAATTTGTTTGAGTGGGTTTTCCTCAATCCCCAAAGGTTCTACAAGGAGGTCAAACGAGGTTGTGTCTGCGCCACATAATGACGTTGCAATATGGGTCACTTCGTAAATCCCATTGGTTGGGTACGTGTACTGTGGTGATTCTTGGGTGGATTCGCTGCCATTACCAAAATCCCATTCGTGAGAAGTTTCGTTTTCTGATGAGCCGTCAAAATTTATAGTAAACCCATTCTCATAAGTGTAGGTTGCATTGGAAACCACATCCTGATGTCCGATATACCAATTGCTCAGACTATCCAATACAATGTCTTCTGCCAATTGCTGAAGGTCTTCTGCATCTTGCTGCCCAATGTTTGAGTAAAACGGAATTCCAACTGGAGATTTCCTGAAAATTGTTGCGTAAAAAACACATGCGTTCAGGTACGTGCCCCAGGCGCTTGGGTGGCTTCCATCACCAGAATACAAACCGCTCCAAAAGGAGTTGTTCTCAACAGACATTTGATGCCAAGCAGCACCACAAGGAGCAACAGTAGCATCATTATCAATACCCATTTCTAAGTAGCTTTCGCGCAGTCTGGCATTCATACCTTCAAACGTGCAAAGCGGAGGATAATTAGCACAATTACTCTGGTCGCCATCGCGCCTGCCCCACGTCATAAAAAAAACTGGTTCGGTGCATTCGAAGTTTGATTTTATCGAATCCACTAAAGTTTCAGCGAAAGGATACGTTTGCGAAGCCACCTGACCTGGAGGAAAAGACGGCATCTGGCTTTGTTGCTGGAGAACCACAAAATCCCAATTTCGACTAGCAATTTTACTTAAAGTGCTTGAATTTGTAGAGTGTTGTTCGAAGGTGTATCCACCGGGAGTGCTAGATTCATGATAAACAGAATCTCCTCCGGCCAGCGCTAGGCTTTTAAGAGTTCCGGGCAAATTGGCTGTGTAGATATAGCTATTACCAATAAATAGAACGGATGTTTCTTGAGCAACCGATAAATTAAAAAGCAAGCTGCAAAGTGCTAGGAAAAATAGATTTTTCTTCATCTTGAGAGATATGTTAACCGGATGACGTAAGGCTTCAGAAATGGAGGCGTGCCTTTGGTGTGGTCGCAAAATCTGAAAAATCTGAGTTCAGATATTTGAAGTAACCCACAATACCAATCATAGCGGCATTGTCCGTACAGTATTCAAATTTTGGAATGTGCGATTGAATCCCAGACTTGTCGGCCAATTCTTGGAACCGTATTCTCAGTTCTGAATTTGCCGAAACACCGCCAGCCAAAGCAATATCTTTCACATTATAGGCCGAAATCGCCAGCTCCATTTTCGATAGGAGATAGGATACAAGGTGGTTTTGGTATGAAGCACAAATGTCATTCAAATTATCAGAAATGAATTCAGGATTAGATTTCATTTCCTTTTGAAGATGATAAAGGAATGATGTTTTAATACCGCTAAAGCTGAAGTCGAAGCCTTTCGTTTTGGGAATGGCATAAGTGAATTTTAAAGGATTACCATCCTTAGCCAATTTATCTACCATTGGGCCACCAGGATAGCCCAGGTTGAGAATTTTCGCTGCTTTGTCGAAAGCTTCACCAGCCGCATCATCAATTGTCTTGCCAACCACGGTCATTTTCAAGGGTTCCTCAACCAGCACGATTTGCGTGTGTCCACCACTAACGGTCAAGCATAGAAACGGGAATTCAGGAGTGGGTTTTTCCTCATCCTTTATGAAATGAGCAAGAATGTGGGCCTTCATATGGTCTACAGCTATAAGCGGAATGCCTAAAGAAAGTGCAAATGTTTTCGCAAATGAACCGCCTACCAATAGGCTTCCCAGCAAACCTGGACCTTCGGTAAAAGCAACGGCATCGAGTTCTTTTTTATCAATCCCAGCTTTAGCTAAGGCACGATCTACTACAGGAACAATGTTTTTCTGATGTTCGCGCGAAGCGAGTTCGGGAACTACACCACCAAATTCGTGATGTACATCTTGGTTGGCAACAATGTTTGATAGAACCCGACTTCCTCTTAGAACCGCTGCAGACGTATCGTCACAGGAAGATTCAATTGCAAGAACCAGCGGAGATTGAACCTCGGTATTGTTATTGGTTACTTTTGCCGACAAGGGTTTTAGAGGTCGATGATTTTCAAAAGTATCAAAAAAGCATTCGCTTGGGTTTCGATTCTGTTTGTGCTTTTTGCACTGCTGATTGGAGGAGGATACGTGGCGCTCAGAAGTTCGAGGGTGCAAACCAAAATCACACAATACATTGCAGGCTACCTCTCTGAGGAATTGAAGACTGAAGTTTCTGTTGAAGGTGTAGACATTGGTTTCTTCAATCGCCTGATTATTGAAGGTTTGTATATAGAAGATTTGAAGGGCGATACGCTCACGTATTTAGGTGATTTGCACCTCGGTTTGTCTTCATTTAGTATGGAGAAGAATCAGGTTTTTTTGGATAAGATTCGAATGGATGATGTGAAGTTTTATCTCCACAAGTATGAGGGAGATGAAAAAATGAGTATTCAATTCCTTATTGACTACTTCTCTGTTCCAAAAGATTCCACATCTGCGTCTTCTTGGGATATTCGCGCTAATGCGTTGGAGTTGCAGAACGCCTCATTTCAACTTCGGAATCATTATTCGGAAGCAACCAATATTGGTATTGATTATAAGGACTTAGATATAAGAAATATCAACCTGCTGATAGATGGAATTCGAATTGATGTGGATACAATTTACGGTAATGTTACCCGATTAAACTGTCATGAAAGCCGTGGTTTCTTTCTCAAAGGCTTTAAGGGAAAAGCTAAGGTTAGTCCAACAGAGTTGAAGATTGATGGACTGTCTATTCAAACAGCGTTAAGCGACCTGAATCTAGACCTTCATTACACCTATAACGGTTGGGAATCGTACAAGACATTTATCGATTCGGTACAAATGGATTATATGTTTTCGGAATCGGCAATAAACTTTGAAGATGTCTCGTTTTTTGCACCTGTATTAAATGGGTTGGATGAAACACTCCTTGTTTCGGGACGAGTATATGGTCCTATTTCAGCTTTGAATGCTCGGAATCTCAAATTGGCATATGGAAATTCTACTTCGTTGGAAGGAGATATTGATTTAGATGGATTGCCAAATATTCGGGAGACGTTTATTCACGTCACCTTAAAACAATTTATAACCAGTTATGCTGATTTGGTTAAAGTGCCTGTTCCCCCATTTGAAAACGGAAAGCACCTGATTATTCCTAGAAACGTAGCCAACCTAGGAAAGATGGATTTTAAGGGAAGCTTTACAGGTTTCGCAAATGATTTTGTGGCCTTCGGAAAGTTGAGCACTTCGATTGGAGCGTTGCGCACGGATATTTCGTTGAGACAAGATGCGCAATCCGGTCAGTTGGCCTACAACGGAGAACTGCAGTCTTTTGAATTTGATGTTGGGGAATTCCTAGGTGAAGAAAGGATTGGAAAAGTATCGTTAGATGTCAATGTGAAAGGTACTGGACTTACCAAAGAAGAGATTAATGCAGTGCTGATTGGGAAGATTAGGTCTGTGGAATTGGTTGGTTATGACTACAAAGATGTGGAGGTGAATGGTGAATTTGCCAGAAGCATGTTTAGTGGTCAGGTAAGCGTAAACGACACCAATGTAGCGCTGGTGTTCCGTGGGGGATTTGATGTTAGTCAGGAGTTGCCTCAGTTCAACTTTCATGCAGATGTGGGAAATGCCAATTTGTATGAATTGAATCTTCTCAGAAAAAGGGAAGGCGCCACAATTAGTGGTGTGTTGGACGTAGATTTTACGGGCAATGACATCGATAATTTAATTGGGCTGATTGAAGTTTCAAATGGAACATACCAGCAGGAGGGAGACGACCTGTACGAGATTGACAAATTCGCTCTGAATATTTCCGAAGAGAATTCCATAAAAAGTCTCAAACTACGCTCAGGAATTGTTGATGCAGATTTTAACGGAATATTCAACTTCAGGAATATTCCTAAGGCTGTTAATAACCTACTTATCAAGCACCTTCCAAGCTACGCGAGAGACTTTGATTTATTGAAACCTGAAGAAGGGCTGGAGTTTGATTTTAATATTGACCTGAAAAGCACAGAACTGCTCAGTTACCTATTCGTTCAAGATCTTTTAATCAGCGATAGCTCCAATTTTATTGGAAGCTATTCAACGCTAAAAGATGAGTTTTTTCTGCGCGGGAGATTGAATGAAGTAAGCTATAAGGATGTGACCCTTGATAATGTCCAGATTCAAGCAGAAAATCCAGGGAAAGAATTCCAACTAGGTGTTTTTGCTGATAAGGTCAACTTTACGGACAGTCTGTATTTGGCTCAGTTTGAGATTAATTCATTTACGTTTAACGATAGCCTTGGCCTAGTTGTAAAATGGGATAACCAAACCAAAAATGAGAATAATGCTTTTATTCAAGGAGTAGCATCTTTCCCTAAGAATGAGGAGGTTAGTTTTCACCTAAAGTCATCAGAAATAAACATTGCAGGATTAAGTTGGGAGGTGCAACCAGAAAACCGGATTCAAATTGACACTACAGCAATCACGTTTACGAATTTTCGCTTTCAGTCAGACCAGCAATCTATTGGGTTGAATGGAAGAATTGCAAAGGACCCAAATGCTAAGCTGAATGTGAAACTGCGAGACTTCAACCTCAACACTATCAATGTAGCTACCCAGCGTTCGGGGCTTGCTTTAGAAGGGAAAGTTTCTGGAAACGCACAGATTTCTGGTGTTTACGATAAACTCTTTTTTACCAATCAACTTGAGGTTGATTCGTTGGTTCTAAATAATGTATTGATTGGTAGTGGAGAATTGAATAATACCTGGATTCCAGCAACGAAAAGTGTGCAGGTTTTTGGCCTTTTTCAACGGGACGATGCCACTAGTTTAAGTGTGGTAGGGGAGTTTTTGCCGGGTAAAGACAGAAAGCAAAACTTCAACATAAAGGCGTTTATTGATCGTATTCCCCTCAGTATTTTCAACCCATATATTGATAAGGTTATTACCGATGTGAAAGGAATAGCCAAAGCCGATTTAAGCTTGAAGGGTACCACCAAGAAACCAGAGTTATCGGGTTATGTTGTTCTTCAAGAAGCCAGCCTTCTATTCACATATTTAAACACGCATTTTAGTATTTCAGATACTGTAGAAGTGAAGCCAAACGGCTTCTTCTTTAATAACCTTGAAGTAGTTGATGAGCAGGGCAAACAAGGGAATATAAATGGTTGGGTTAAACACGATAATTTCAAAAACATTCGGTTTGACGCAAAACTTAACGCGAACGATTTCTTAGCGCTCAATACCAATTCAGCCATGAACTCTCTGTATTATGGAAAAGCCTACGGAACTGGTCAAGCACATTTTTATGGAGAACCTAAGGATATGCATCTCGATCTTTCTATGAGAACAGAGCGAGGAACCCGTTTCAATATTCCACTTTTTGGTGCTAAAAGCGTGAATGAAAGCGATTTCATCACGTTTGTAAAACCTAAGGGATTAGAAGAAGAAATTCAGATTGAAGATGAGTTTAAGGTCAGCTTCAAAAACCTGACCCTTGACATGGATATAGAGGTGACTTCGGATGCTCAAGTGCAGTTAATTTTTGACCCCCAAGTTGGAGATGTTATAAAGGGTAAGGGAGATGGAGACATTAAGATGACGCTGGATCGCTCTGGTAATTTTAAAATGTTTGGTAATTACTACATCAACAAAGGCGAATACCTTTTTACACTTCAAAATATCATTAATAAGAAATTTCTCATTCAGCAAGGAGGAACAATCAATTGGAGCGGAAGCCCGTACAACGCGCTTATAGATATTACTGGAACTTACTCTGTGCGAACCGCGCTTTATGAGCTTATGTATCCCGACACGACCAACGATAATTATAAAAGGAGAATTCAGGTGGATTGTATCCTGCACATGACGGATAATCTTCTTAATCCCAATATCACATTTGATGTTGATCTTCCCAATTCTGATGAGGCAACTAGAACAGATGTGCGGAACAGAATTGGTGTAGGAAACGTGCAAGAAATGAACAGGCAAGTGTTCGGCCTTTTGGTGTTAAACCGATTCTTCCCAACCGAGGATCAGAATCAGGCGCTGCAACAAGCGGGAGGTTTTTTAGAAACCAGCTCTGCGGAGATGGTTTCTAATCAGTTGAGTAACTGGTTGTCTAAGATTAGCAACGATTTTGACATCGGTATAAATTACCGCCCGGGAGATGATATTACGAGTGATGAAGTTCAGGCTTCGCTTTCTACACAATTATTCAACAACCGTATTATCGTAGATGGAAATGTGGGTGTTGCCAACACGGCAGCAAACTCTAGTAATATCGTTGGAGACGTAAATATTGAGTATAAAATCACTCCGGATGGTCGTTTTCGCGTGCGTGCTTTTAATAAGAGTAACGATATAAATACCTTGGTAGAAAACGCTCCATTTACACAGGGAGTTGGACTTTCCTTTCAAAAGGACTTTAACAAGCTTGGCGACCTATTCAGAAAGTGGAAACGAAAGAAAGATGAGGAGTAAGCGTCTCGACTAAAAAACGTGTTTGAATGGGAAGCATTCTGCAGTCATCATCTTCTTCATCACTGCTGGGTCCGATTGCATAAAGAGTTCAGCCACGGTATCATTTTCCGCCTCAAAAACCACCAAGCCAAAGTTACTTTTGTTAGTAATTGGCAAGTCTGTTTTACCTACATATTTTACCGCACCTCGTTTTTTCTGGCGCTCTAATCGAGCGAAATGGTCTTCAGTAATCTTGTTCTCCTTTTCTCCCCAATTCGCTTTATCCTGAAATTTGGGAACTAGATTTAATACGTAGATGTAATCTCTCATGCCGTCTTTTTATGTTTAGAAAGATACAGGTTCTTTGAACCTGAGTTTGCGAATGTGTTTTGCATGGAATGTGAAGAATTAAAGCCGCTCAGTACGTTCCGCCTTTTTATAGGCAGGAGTCAATTCCTGAATCCAAGAATTGTCGTAATCAGTAAATACACCAGAACTTTCAGCTTCCTCCTTCGTGATTTTCGTGTCAGTGTAACGAGCAAGTACTTTGAATACTTCAGGTTTTAATTCACGTATTACAAGCAAAGAAGAGTTTAAAGCGGTTTTTACCGCAATGGGAACACCGCCACCTAAATCGGCCCAATGTCCGCTTAGCCAAAGGTTTTTCACAGGCGTTCTATGACCAGCAATTTTGGCCTGCATATTCGCTTTTCCCGGACGAGCGCCCATTAAAGAACCTTGGCGATTTCCAGTATAGCGCCAGTGCGTAATTGGCGTGGCTATATCGCAATATTCGATATGCGAACTAATCTCCTTGCCGAGTTTTTTCTCAGCTCGTTCAATCAGAATATCGGCAAACTCTTGTTTAAATTTCTTATAAGCGTCTCCGCGCTTGGGCTCGCCATTCTCGTCTATATCCGTTTTCCATTTGTCATCCTGATCAAATGTCGCGTAGCAATAAATAGTCATGGTTCCCTTTCCCGGAGGTGCTAGAGAAGGGTCACGGAACGAAGGAGCTAGAATACTTATTCCTGCTTTATGTGGGTCTCCAGCGTTGTGTTCTGTTCGTTTTACATCATCTCTAACCAAGAATAGCATAGCATCATCCAGTCCCAGATCTTCCACTTTGCAATCAAGGCCAATAGAAATTGTAACTGCGGAGCTGTACAGCTGAGCGTTATGCAATTTTTCCTTTACAATCTTTGGGATTGCCGTGTCTGGAAGCATCCGCTCATACAGTGTCTCCACATCGCAAGCCGCAATTATATGCTTTGCTTTTACGTTGATTTTCTTTCCTTTTCTATCGATGGAAATACCAACGGCTTTTCCATCTTCGAGTTCAATTTTCTCAACGCGGCATTGATAGCAAACATCATTTCCTAGCGTTTCGGTTACGTAATCTAACCACTCAGGAAATACCTGACTTCCACCTTTGGGCGGACTTTGATAATCGTTGTAATACGCCCAGCCAATCGGAACTAAAGCAGAAAGCATTTCTTCTTCAGAACCGAAAACCTTCAACATTTCGGGGTCTTTGAAATAGCGCTGTAATCCTTTCACTGTTCCTTCAGGTCCGGTAAAACGAATATGCTTTAGAAACGGCATCACAAATTCTAATCGCTGAATATTGAAAATTATCTTTTCAAAAAAGCCCATTGTTTCTAATGAACGAGAGAAGCGCGGCAATCCATCAAAGGATTTCCCAAGCTGCTTAGCATCTTTGAAAAAGCGTCCTAAACCAGCCTTTTCATGAGGGAACTTTGCAATCAACTCATCTTTTAGGTCGTCTGGTTTATTAGTGAGAAGATAGTTGTACGTATCTCCCATATATCGCTTGATATTGGGTTGTTCTTCAGCTATTGGGTGATCATTTCCAATGAAATCGAAAACCCGTGTTACCAAACCTCTTGGGCCACACTGATTGAGCCAGTGAATGGCACTATCGAACCTAAAATCCTTTCTGCGAAAACCAGCGAGGTAACCTCCTGGGCGTGTGTCCATTTCAAAAACGCCAACAGAAAGACCTGCTCGACTTAGCAAAGCGGCAGATGTCAAACCACTTAGTCCGCCACCAATAATTACAACATCATATTCAGGTTTGATAACCTTATTTCGAATAAAACTCAAGCTTTCATCTTTTCTATATCAACCACTTGCGCTAGCGTTTTGATAATGGTTTTGTGCTTTCGCACGAATGGATTTTTCTTGTCCCAAACATAGCCAGCAAGAACGGATGTAAGTTGCTTTTTCATCATTGGGTCGATGTTGGAGTGGAAGAAAATTCTCTGAAGGTCGCCAGAGTACCATTCTTTCACGTACGTACGAAACACGTCAATGCCGTATTCCAAATGCTCAACATACTCTTTTTGCCAATCTACTTTCTCTTCATTTAGTTCACGTTCTACCAATTTTGCAGCTTTTAAACCACTTTCTGTTGCAAAGGCTACGCCTGATGAAAAAACAGGGTCTAGGAATTCGGTTGTGTTTCCAGTCAATACAAATCGGTCTCCGAAGAATTTCTCAGAAGAACGTGTGTAATCCTTGTGAACCTTTGGTTCCCAGAGAAGCTCTCGATCTTTAAAACGCTCTTTGAATTTGACTGAATGGTCGAACATATTATTGAATGCGGTAGTAACATCCGCTCCTTCTTTTAAGAATTCGTCAAAGTATTTTTGGTTTCCAACAAAACCAAGAGACGTATTCCCGTTATGAAAAGGAATGACCCAAAGCCATAAATCAGTTTTGAGAATCTCGAACGAAATCTGCGTAGGATTCTCCCATTCACCTCGTGTGTCATCATTCAGTTTGACATACGTAGCCATATTGCTGGTAGGTGCAACATGTATTGGAATATCCAGTATTTTGGTGAGTACACCACCATAACCGCTACTGTCAATTACATATTTACATGTGTATTTCTCAACACCTTTTTGAGTGTTTATCTCAAACTTTACAGCATCTTCGGAATCAAAATCAATTGATTTTAACGTGCTCAGGTATTTGATGTTTACTCCTTTTTTTTCAGCCGCATCGGCTAGTGCTTTGTCAAACTGACGCCTTGGAACTTGCCAAGTCCATGTCCACCCCTCTGTGAAACTATCGTCAAATGAAATAAGGAAATCCTTTCCATCCTTAATGAAAAGGGCACCTTCTTTAATCAAAAAGTTTTGCTCTTCAAGTGTGGGCAGTAGACCTACTTCTTCAAAATGCCCCATGCTTAATGGAAGCAGACTTTCGCCAATTACGTAGCGTGGAAAGCTGGTTTTCTCAACCACCATCACGCTGTAGCCTTGATTTACCAAATAAGTAGAGGCTACGGTTCCTGACGGACCGGCACCAATTACCAATACATCAATCTCGTTCATCACGCTTGTTTTATCCTTTCAAGTAGTTTCTTCTTATCCAGAAATTGGCTGCAAGTGACTACAGAACTGATGGTTACACCAAAAATACCATGTAGGTTCAAGTACTGCCCAGTTAACCACAGGTTTGAAATTTTCGTCCGTGGAGAAATGAAATTAGTAATACCTTTTCGGTAGTCTTTTTCGGTTCCGTACATATTACCATCATCACTGCCTATATAATCTCTAAATGTAAGAGGAGTTGATGCATGTACGCTATGAATACTATCGGTTATGCTAGGAAAACGTTTTGCAACAGCTTTCAGCAGTTGCTCTGTCTTTCGCTGTTTAAACTGCTCGTAGCTCTCTTCCCTCGTACCTGGACTTGCGATGGTATTGTGAGAGTCCTTCCATTGCTCAACTTCATCAAATCGCATGTAAGTCATGATAGAAATGCCTTCTGCATATTCATCCGTTTTAGACGTAGCTGGTGTGCTGAGCATAAACTGAAGCGGCCATTCTTCTTCAGAATAATCTGGCTTGGCCCATACATCAGTAGTCGTGTGATGGTATACGTTCTGATTTAGATAAGGGAACGAGTTTGGTTTGCAAACGATGTGAACCGTAAAGCTTGAAAGTGTGTTTTTCAACCGTTGTATACGATTGTAAAATGCGGGCTTGAAATGCTCTTTGCCAATCATTTGCAAAGTCACTTTTGGCTGAAGGTTTGAAATGAACTGCTTACCATAAAATGTATCACCATCTTCTGTAGTTGCAGATTGTAATTGTCCGTTTTCAACTTCAAACGAAACCACCTTCTTTCTGCGGAAAACCTCTCCGCCTTTGGCGCGAATTCCTTTTGCTAATTCTTTCGCAAGCTGAGAACCGCCATCCACGCATTTGTATGCGCTTAAAACGTAACCGTTTGAGACAAGGGCGTGAACATAAAACGGGCACTTTTCTGCAGAACCAGCATATAGTAAATTGGAACCTGCTAAAACTGCGCGAAGCTTCTCGTTTTGAGTCAACCCATCAATAAATGCTTTGGCGCTAAGGTCCAGAAGTTCATTGTCTGTGTGGTCTAATTCGCTGAATTCCAATTCATCTAACGGAAATGTTTTTACCGCTTTTTGGACAGCTTCAGAATAAGAGAGAATAGCGTTTGCGTTTTCCGGGAAATCTGCAATAAGTGTTTTCTCAAATTCAGACCATGAACTGGCGTGATGAAAAACCGAACCATCATCAAAGCTAATCTGGTCGAAATGGCTGTCCATTTTCTTCCACTTTACACTATCGGTTAGTCCGAAATACTTGAAGTAGGAGTGAAGCGCTTGTCCTTTATCCATAGCAGGCAAGTAATGCACACCTGTATCGAATACCGTTTTATCTCGACTGAAAACCTGCAGAGAACCACCGAACTGTTGGTTCTTCTCTAGCACGCAAACGCTGTAACCATGATCTGCAAGAATATAGGCGCATTGTAAACCGCCAAGCCCACTACCAATAATTACAAAGTCGTAAACCTTCTCAGCCATTCGGCTGCAAAGTTCGCATAAGTGAGAAAATGAGGTTATGGTGATTTACGGAGACTTAGTAGGGATGCTGAAACAAGTTCAGCATGACGGTATCTACTGAGTTTAGTGCGGTATTTGAATTTACCTTCCTCAAAACAAACGTCACATTCGAACTCGCCTTATTCTCCAAGCGTTCTACACTTAAACTGAACTTCTCAGCGAAAGCAAGAACTCTTTCCTCAGGTATGAATTCAAGTTCATACTCTGTTTTATTAAACCCGAACACTTTGGTGCTGAATACTTCAGTCATTTTGGTTACGCCATGCTTTTCTTTCTCATCCTCAATTCCATCTCGGATGATGATGGTTCCGCCAGCATTCAGTTTCTCGCCACAGCGGTTTAGCAAAGCTTCTTGCTCAGAAGCAGGGAAGTAGTGCAGCACATCTTTAATGATAAAGCAATCCGCTTCTTCGGGTTGGAATTTGGTCAAATCCATCTGTGCGAATTCAAGATTACCCGCTGCGTAATGTGTGTTTGCCGCCAATAGGATTTTCTCTTCGTCATAATCCAATCCAATCACCGTTCTATCAAACGATTGCATGGCAAGAAGATGGGAGAGGTAGCCGTATCCGCAACCTAAATCATATACCTTTCCATTTTTAGGAACACGCTCTACAATCTCGCTGAAATTGTTCTCTAATTTCATTTTAATGCGCACATACCATTCTAAAATGGGGCCTTTGTAGGAATACAAACGCTGGACTTTATCAGCAAAGAAACTAGCGGTTTCAACTTCGTTTCTAACCAACTCAAACTCAGCTTTAAAGTGTTTAGAAATGGCTTTGGCACGTTCTCGATATCCTGTTCCAAAAGAAGTGTCATCCGCAGTAATTCGCGGCAAATACTTAATGGTCATTAAGCTTTTCTGTACCGAGAAATCACCTTTTCGAAGTGCATGATGAATCCCGTGAAGAACAACAGGAACGATATCCAGATTCATCTGCTCTGCCAAGTAAAACGCGCCCTTCTTGAACCGACCAATGCGCCCGTCTTTGCTTCTTGTTCCCTCTGGGAAAATGAGAATGGAATAACCTTCGTCTACCTTCTTTTGGATTTTCTTTAAATCCCAAGACGTCTCGTCTTTCGCATGGATGTATTCCGCATAGCGAATAAACGCACCGAAAAAGGGTGAATTCCAAACCCAATCGTTCGTTACAAGCAGAAGTTTGTTGCTGCTTCCAATCATCACCATTAAATCCACAAACGAAGCATGATTGGCAATCAGAATTGCTGGCTTGTCTAATGGGTCTTTGTCTATCCAATTAGTTGGCACGTGCCACATCGTTTGGTAATCCGATTTGATGAACCAGCTAATCATGGTCATCATAATCTTCTGTTTCTTCCCTTTTTTAATCGGAAGAATGGTAAGAATCATCAGGAATACCATGAGAATGCCGCATCCAATAAAGAACCAACCAAAGGCCAAGCCAGCACGTAGAAAATCTCGTAATTCAAGAGGGGAGAAGCCACGTTTTTTACGACTATCAATCAGAACATCGTAAAGCAATGGCTGCAACGTGAGCGATGCAATTACAACGCAAACCATGCCTGTAACGGACAGCACAGCAATTGAATGCAGTGCTGGATGCTCAGAGAAAATAAGAACCCCTGTGCCTATAATGGTTGTGATGGCGGAGAGGATAATTGAGTTCCGATACGTTTTGGTTTTGTCAATCCCGTACTTATATCGACTTAGAATTCCGTCAGAAATGAAGATGGAGTAATCATCTCCTAACCCGAAAATGAAGGTGGTAACTACCACATTTATCATGTTGAATTTAATGTCGAATAAACCGCAAATACCGAGAATCCAAACCCAGCTAACTGCCATAGGCAAGAAAGTGACTATGGCTAATTCTAACCTGCCGTAAGTGAGAAGAAGAACCACGAAAACCAGTAGAGAGGAAAGGATAAGAATGAAGTTCAGGTCTTCGCTAACCGTATTGACTAAATCCTGCGCAAGCGAACTTCTAGCAACAGTTTCTAAACCATCAATGTCTTCAACGCGTTCGGTGAATTCAGCCCGATGAGTCTTTGGGAGGTTTACTGTAGAAACCACGTTGTAGCCATCATCACCCTTAAAAACGAACTCGCTGTAAATCGGGTCATTCAGAAGAAAGTTCTCGTAAAACTGCTCGTCTGCGGTTTCGTATTCTCGAAAAATGTTGTCGTAAACCTGCAAGAATTGAGGCTGGAAACCGAGTTCTGCACCAGCTATGGAAAGCTTCGTTTGAATGCTTTGCTTAAGATTAACGATTTGCTTGTTCCAGGCTTCAACTCGCGCGTTAATTTGAGTTGGAGTAGGAACAATATCGGTAAGAATGGTTGATTTTATTGTGGTGTCCTGTCCGTCATTGCGAGGGTTTTTATCCGAAGCAATCTGCTCATTGGAAACAGATTGCTTCGTCTCTCGCAATGACGGAAGGTCTCGTAAACCAGCGCTTTTAGAAACAGCTATGCTTAGTTTTTCATCCGCAGAAAGCACAAATAGACTTTCTCTATCGCTATTGCCAACGATAATGTCTTGTGCTTTTTGAAGGTGTTCTGGGAAGTAATTAATCTTGTTTAGGTCGTTTTCAAACTGAACTTCATCCGCAAAATTCCAAAGGAAAATGGTTACTCCCAGAAGGCTGATAAACCCAAGAGCTTTCCATTTAAACTTGAGCGGAGCAGAAGGCTTCGGTTTTGATGTTGGTCTAAATTTGGCTAAGCCAGCAATGTGTGGTAAACCAAGGAGTGCAAAAAAGGCAGTGCCAATCAAGCTCAACCCAGCAAACGTTCCAAAATCTGCAAGGACATCTGAACGAAGGAAATTGAGACAGAAAAAGGCAGCTACGGTTGTTGCACAACCCAACAACAAGGGAGAACTCACTTCCTTTAACGTTTCCTCAATGGAGCCTGTTTCTCTATAATGATTGAAGAAATGAAAGCTGTAATCGATGGCAATGCCAAGTACGATTGTACCCACAGCAACGGAGATGGCGGAAATGGAGCCTTGGGTAACAGAGATAACTGCTAGCGCGAAGGTCAATCCGAACACGGCAGGAACGAAAAACAGAATTGGAACTACAATCTTTCTGAAGTAACCGATTAGCAAAAGGAGGATAAAAACGCCAGCTAGAATTGAAACTAAGTTGGTGTCTTTCTTAATCCTAGTTGCGTTTCCCACCGCGATTACGGGCCCACCAAAAAGCAGAATTTCTTCTTGATTAAGTTCTGTTGAAACGCTATCGACTGCCGCCTGCAAACCTTCAACTAAGAATGTGTTCTGAACCGTTTCTGTAGGTGGGTTACTTGGTTTTATAACCATCAGCAGATACGCGCCATCGGCTGTAAATGTGTAGCCGTCAACAATCTTAAAAGCGTTTCCTTCTTCTAGTTTGCTTAGTCTTCCTAGAATTGGCGAACTGAGTTGCAGCGGGTCCTTCATCAAGAACTTTTTTGTTCCCAAACTCTCGTAGCTTCTTAATCTGTTTAGTGTGGAAGTAAGCCGCTCTGAAACTCCGTTTCCTGAAAGCTCGGAAAACAACGAGTCAATTTCGGACGTAGTTAGAAAATACGGCAGATTACGCAGGTATTCAGTGTATGCTTGTTCCAGCTTCGCAGCATTAGCATCAAACTGAATGGACTTAATTAATCCCGTGTCTAACTGGTTAAACCTGTCAAGCAGATTTTCGCCAATTACAACCAGCTCATCGCTCGATGATTTAGAGATTGGTCCAATGGCAACAATGATGTTCCCAGAAATGGACGAATTGCGGTATAGATTGTCGTACTTTTTAAATTCTTCGGTACGAGGAAACGTTTTGGTAATGTCTTCTTCGATGTGGAGTTGGCTCGCTTTCCAACTCATCACAATGAAAACAACGGTAAAGCTAAGTAGCCATAACCACTTGAAATTTAGCGTTTTAAGATAAATATATTGAAGGATTCTACCCATTAGAAAAGAATGGTGGATAATGATAGCAAACAAAATTGATTAAATGTAAATTCGTACCCCCTGAAAATGGGCTTACCAAAACTCTTAAGCTATAGGACCTACAATTACACTCGACAGTTTTTTCCGCATTGTTATACAAGAGGAAAAGGTGCGTCTTTCAGCACAACAGCGAGCTGTTGTTGAAGAGAGCTTTCAGTTTCTGACTGAGTTTTCTAAAGATAAAATTATCTATGGTATCAATACGGGTTTTGGGCCAATGGCGCAGTATCGTATTGAAAACGAGGAACTTGAGCAGCTTCAGTACAACCTTGTAAGAAGCCATGCTTCCGGTTTGGGAGATGGACTTCCAGACCAATATGTACGTGCCGTTATGTTGAATAGATTGAACACCCTCGCTTTGGGTGGTTCAGGTATCAGCATTGGAATTGTGGATCAACTCGTTTTGTTCCTTGATAATGGAATTTACCCGTACATCCCAGAACATGGGAGTGTTGGGGCAAGTGGTGATCTTGTGCAGTTGGCGCATTTGGCGTTGGGATTGATTGGAGAAGGAGAAGCCCGTTACAAAGGCGAAACGCGGTTCGTTAAAGACATACTGAAGGAGTTGAAAATAGAACCGGTTAAGTTGCAGCTTCGTGATGGTTTGGGGCTGATGAACGGTACTTCGTGTATGAGCGGCATCGGATTGCTAAACGTGATTTACGCCACTCGATTACTACGCTGGTCTACGCTTATCGGAGCGGTAATAAACGAGATTGTGCGCTCGTATGACGATAGTTATTCGGAGTTTTTAAACCGCGCCAAGAAGCACAAAGGACAGCAGCGCGTGGCAGCAGCCATGCGTAGATGTTTAGAGACAAGTAAGCTAGTTCGCAAGCGCGAAGACCGACTTTTTAAGGATATTGAGAAGGTTGGAAACGGCAAGCCGATTAAGGAAAAAGTGCAGGAATATTATTCGTTCCGTTGCATTCCGCAGATTATCGGACCCATCTTGGAAACAGTTCAGAACGCAGAAGAAATTCTGTTGGATGAAGTGAATTCTACCAATGATAATCCAGTTGTTGATTTAGAGAACAAGCACGTGTATCATGGTGGAAATTTCCATGGTGATTATGTGGCGTTGGAGATGGATAAGATGAAGATTGCCGTTACCAAGTTGAGCATGTTGTGCGAACGACAGCTTAATTACTTGATGAATGACAAGTTGAACGATATTTTTCCTCCGTTTATGAACTTGGGAAAACTTGGATACAACTTTGGAGTGCAGGGAATGCAGTTTACGGCTACATCAACAACGGCTGAGAATCAAACACTCGCCTTTCCGATGTACGTGCATTCTATCCCGAACAACAACGATAATCAGGACATCGTGAGTATGGGAACAAACGCTGCTTTGCTGGCCAAAAAAGTGATTGACAATTCTTTCCAAGTAATGTCAATCGAAGCGGTTGCTATTGCGCAAGGCGTTGATAGCTTGGGCTGTAGGTCTAAGATGTCCGTTGCTGGGCAAAATTTCTACGATACGGTTCGGAAGCATTTGGCAACGTTTGAAGACGATAAACCGCGTTCGAAGCAATTAGCCGATTTGGCTGAATTCCTTCACGAGAATGACCCACAGATAGAGATATTTTGAAGGAATTTGATAAGAGATAAAACTGGCAGAGTTAATGCGGTGATGAAACTGACAGGATGCAGTTCCCCCTTTGCAAAGGGGGTGTCGAGGAACGAGACGGGGGATTTGGTAGTTTGTAAATAAATAAAGTTGGATAATATGTTAATGCCACATAGACTTAGGTTTACACGGAATAAAAAGAGGATTATCTCTGTGAAAACCCCTGTGCCTTCTGTGTTTGCTGTGGCTGAAAGAAATTTTCTTTTCCTCGAGTCTCGACTTGAAACTTTGGACTAGAAACTTGTAGCTAATAAAATGTCTGATAGAAAAATAGCTTTAGTAACAGGAGGTTCGCGGGGCTTAGGTCGCGCCATTTCGGTGCGCTTAGCAAAAGACCACGGGTACCATATTCTTGTCAATTATTCATCTAATGCAGCTGCTGCAGATGAAACCGTAAAACTCATTAATGAAGTAGGCGGAACTGGAGAACCAATTGGATTTAATGTAGCCGATAGAGAGGGAGTAGATAAAGTGCTTTCAGCTTGGATGGAAGCCAATCCAGACGAGCAGATTTCAGCCCTTGTAAACAATGCTGGCATCACCAAAGACGGACTTTTCATGGTCATGTCTGAGGAAAATTGGGATAACGTTTTAGGCGTTTCTCTTGGCGGGTTTTTCAACGTCACCAAAAAGTTGGTTGATAAGATGATTCGTAAGCGATACGGACGTGTAGTGAATGTGGTTTCTGTTTCAGGAATGATGGGCAATGCTGGTCAGGTTAATTATTCAGCTGCAAAATCTGGCGTAATTGGAGCTACCAAAGCACTTGCAAAGGAAATTGCAAAACGAAATGTTACAGTTAACGCAGTTGCTCCTGGGTATATTGAAACAGATATGACAGCCGATTTTGATCAGAAAGAGATGTCTAGGATGATTCCCATGCATCGTTTTGGTAAACCCGAAGAAGTAGCCGCTGCTGTTTCTTTTTTGGTTTCTGATGATGCGGGTTACATCACAGGAAACGTGATTAACATTAACGGAGGGCTTCATTGTTGATATGAAAATGAAGGACATGATAATGCCACAGAAACACAGATTTACACAGAATAAAAAGAGGGTTTTCTCTGTGAAAACCTCCGTGCCATCTGTGTTTCTGTGGCTAAAAAATATTCTTAACTCAGTCTCTTTTTCAACTTTATCTCTTATCAACTTGTCAACTACTCAACCATGAACAGAGTAGTAATTACAGGAAAAGGTGTTTATTCTTGTTTAGGCAAGAATGTAGTGGAAGTTACCGAGGCATTAAAAGCAGGTAGGTCTGGAATTATTTACGACCCAATTCGTAAGGAAATGGGTTTCCGTTCTGCGCTAGTTGGCAATGTGGAAATTCCAGATTTAAAGAAAGAAGTTGGTCGTAAAGACCGAAAAGCAATGCCAGAACAGGCGATGTACGCCTTCGTTTCTACCAAAGAAGCATTAACAAATGCAGGCATGTCTCAGGATTTCATTGATCAGAATGAAGTGGGAATTCTATTCGGAAACGATAGTACAGCTGGTGCGGTGATTGAAGGCGTTGATTTGCTTCGTGCCAAGAAGGATACAACCTTAATTGGTTCTGGAAATATTTTCCAGTCTATGAATTCCACGGTAACCATGAATTTGAGCACGATTTTCCGTCTCAAAGGTGTCAATTTCACTATTAGTGCCGCTTGTGCTAGTGGTTCACATTCTATTGGAATGGGCTATTTGCTCATAAAAATGGGATTGCAAAAACAAGTTATTTGTGGGGGAGCTCAAGAAATTAACCCGTACGCATTCGGAAGTTTTGATGGTATTGGAACGTTTTCTACGCAAGAAGATGAGCCTTCAAAAGCATCAAAGCCATTTGACAAAAACCGAGATGGTTTAGTTCCGAGTGGAGGAGGAGCAACAGTGATTCTAGAAAGTTTAGAAAGCGCACAAGCGCGCGGAGCTAATATTCTTGCCGAAATTGTTGGCTACGGATTTAGTTCAAACGGAGAACACATTTCCAATCCAACTAAAGACGGACAAGTTCGAGCCTTGAAAATGGCATTGGAAATGGGTGGGGTGAAACCATCAGAGGTTGATTACGTCAACGCCCATGCAACTTCCACACCCGTTGGAGATGGATTTGAAGCACAAGCAATTCACCAAGTGTTTGGCGATAATGGCCCCTTGGTAAGTTCAACCAAATCTATGACAGGCCATGAATGTTGGATGGCAGGATCTAGCGAACTCGTCTACTGTTTGTTGATGATGGAAAACGGATTTGTTGCTCCAAACATTAATTTCAATGAGCCTGATGAACACTCGGTCAAACTGAATATCCCAAATAAAGCGGTTGATAAAGAGCTGAATACCATTGTGTCTAATTCGTTTGGTTTTGGCGGCACCAATTCAACACTGATAATTCGTAAGTTCGCGCAGTGATTATAATGGATAAGGCGCAGATAATAGAAAAGGTAAATGAGTTCCTAATGGAGGAATTCGAGGCGGATGCGGCCGATATTGTAGCCGATGCGGACATGCATGAGGCACTCGACCTCGACAGTCTCGATTACGTAGACCTTGTAGTCCTTATTGATGAAAACTTCGGTTTTAAAACCACTTCAGAAGATTTTCAAACCATCACCACTTTTGATGATTTCTACAATTTTATTGCTTCTAAAGTCGGTTAACCCTTAGCTTGCTCTGAGCGTATTCGAAGGGTCATGCTGAACTTGTTTCAGCATCTAGCTAAATCCTCAATCCTCAATCCTAAAACCTTTTTTAGGGCGTTTCCCTATGGGTCGGGCTTTCCGCTGTATCTTTTTCTACCAACCCTTCGAGTGCCTCAGGGTTTTTAGAAAAAGGATGCCGCTGCAATCCCTAACGCAGGGCCTCATTCCAACTTACCACGTTATTGCGAAGGAGGAACTGCCTGTACTTAGTTTATCGAAGAGAATGAAGCAATCTTTTGCAAGTGGGCACAAACCAGAAACGGATTGCCGCGCTCGTTCCTCACTCGCAATAACGGATGCTTTGCAGGAATTCGTAGTTGGCAGATTACCACCGAATGCTGTTCACTAGCACTAACCTTGGCAGGTGGCGCGCGTTAGGGATTGCAGCGGTTACCCCGCAGCGGAGCGAGGAGTAAAAGCGGAAAGCCCGACCCGCAGGGGAACGCCCAAAACGTAAACCACGCAAATTAGCTTGCAGTTACGTTGCCAGCCATTTTAGTTTTTCGAAGGTTCGGTTTGGAAACCCCTCAGATACTTGTTGTACTTGAAGGAGTTAGAATTTAATTAAGCATATACGGCACTTCCAATACAAACTCGGGGATTTCCGATCGGAAGAGGTCTCCGTTTTCGGTTTTCATGAGTTCGTAAAAACCACTCATGCTTCCCATGCCTGATTCTAGGTTGCAAGCACTTTCGTAGGTGAATAGTTCGCCCGGGGCGAGGATGGGCTTTTCGCCAACTACGCCTTCGCCATCAACCACGGTCTTAATGCCGTTACTGTCAAAAATGTCCCAATGTCTGCGGAGTAACTGCACTTCAAAGTCGTTGAAATTCTCGACTGTTATGCGGTAAAAAAACACAAAGTAATTCTTGTCAGGTTCGGAGTATTCCTCCTTGAACGTGACGCGGGTTGATATCTGTATGCCTTTTGTAACGTTTGCCATTACTTGTGTAGTCACAAATAAACGATCATTTTTTAAAACCGTTGCCCTATTTCGTCAAAACTGATGAATGAAAACAGATTTAATCCGAAAAAAGACAGTTTTAAAGGAAAAGGAGTGATTTGAAAAGCTAGACTGGACAAATAATCAGCTGTGCTGAGAGAATGAGTTTAAGAAGCCTTGGGGTTTATTCGTAGAGATTCCTCGTTCCTCGGAATGACAAAGGAGAGATTCCTCGTTCCTCGGAATGACAAAGCAGAGATTCCTCGTTCCTCGGAATGACAAAGGCGGAGATTCCCCGTTTCTCGGAATGACAAAGGCGGAGATTCCCCGTTTCTCGGAATGACAAAGGCAGAGATTTTTAGTTCCTCGGAATGACAAAAGAAATGGTGCAGCCCTTACTTAATCAAAACGTGTTGGTGATAATGGTATGACCAATCAACCTGTCGTAGCGCGAGCCCATTTGAGCATGGTAAACGTAGAAAGTGTAAATCTGCCTTGCCTGAAAGAAAGAGCCTTCTGTAAGAGCGGTTTCTCCTTCGGTTTCTCCATCTTTTAGGTAGATGTATTGGTAATTGAAATAGCCTTGTTTGAGGTAAGCGGTGCATTCATACATACCATCGCGGTAGTTATATTCTAACCTGTACTTGGGTTGTACTTGCCATTCTGTAAGGCCACCATAGAGATAAATACCACCGTCTGTTATTGGCTCTGGGTATTTAAGTTGAAAATGGATGAGTGCATAATCTGCATCTCGGGTAGGGTCGTTGCCTTCGCGTACATCAATACTAAAAGCCCCATTTATATCTGGCTGGTTGGTGTAGGTGGTTTCGCTGAATGACTTATCCGGAATAAGAAAAACGTGGTTTTTCATAGAGTCTGAGTCGTACCAAATAGAGCGCACATTTTGGGGCTGGTAGCGCAAACTCCGTGTGTCAATCCAACGGTATTCGTTGCTGCCCTCAAAAAGCACCTCTCCCATATTGTCGTAAATCAGCTGCCGGTCTTTGATGAAGATGGGCTTCATATCCGTTTTAATGTTGTCCCAACGGTAATTCTGCTGAATGTGCAATTCTATATCTCCAAACGGGTTTCGGATATCCAAATCGGGGTGGTTGAGAACGACCTCAATCTGGTGGTGTGATCTACGCTTTTTAATAACCATTGGTAAGCGCGACTGCGCCTTAATCTCAATAAGGTTTTCATACACACGAAACCTTCTGGTAATGATGGGCTTGGTACGGTCAAAGTCTTTATAGACCATGAGAATGTAATTGCCAGAGATTTTAAGGTTGAAGTTCTCGTTGGGAAACGAGAAAGAATAGTGCAAGTATTTTTGCACGGTATTGAATGAGAAATCGTAGTTGGCGATATTCATTTCTAGAAAGCCATCAATGAATTCTGTTGCCGGAATACTGCTTTCTTCCCAATTGCGGTCGCAATGAATAACGGTGTAGGTGTAATTCTGGTATTCGGCATCAAGCTCATCAAAAGAAAGTTCCATTACCTCTCCGAATCCCAGTCTGATTACGGGTAAACTTAGCGGCACGCCTTGCAAATGAAACTGCACGGTTTTTATGTTGGGTTGATAGGTGCGGTCTTCGTAGCGCACAAAAGTGTCATCGAAGTATTCCTCTTCTTGGGCAAGAGAGAAGAAAGGAGAAAGGAGGAAGACAAAAAGGAGAAAGGAGAGAGGAGAGAGGAAAGGAGTGAAAAGAGTACTGCGCATAGTGATGGCGAAGATAGGGCTTCTCGATACGATTCTTCCTGCGTCAGAATCACTCGAAGTGACAAGCTTTTGGATTATTAGGTTGCTGGTAGGGCAAAACCCCTTCCATTCTGTACTCCCTACTGCGTTCCTCTAATTACTCAAATTCACGGTTTTCGGGTGGCTCCAACTTCTAATCCCACGGCAACCCTGTTATGCCATCAAAAAGGTATTCACCCTTCCAGTTACCCATTTCATCAAAACCATTTTTAAGAGACCAGGTTACCAGCTGTCTACCGCGATATAGAGGCCGTGGCCTATAAATACGGTTAAAGTGCGAGTCTATAGTAGATGTAAGCATGAAGCCACTTTCCTCCGAATTTACCACCGTAAAAGATGACTGACTGGAAACTTTTGTTGCCCATCAGGAAGTTCCTGATGCCCATCAGGAAGTTCATGTTACCCATCAAGAAGTTCCTGATGCCCATCAGGAAGTTCATGTTACCCATCAGGAAGTTCATGTTACCCATCAGGAAGTTCATGTTACCCATCAAGAAGTTCCTGATGCCCATCAGGAAGAGCATGATGCCCATCAAGAAGTTCATGTTGAGTACAGTTTACCGTATTATGTGCTTAAACTCAGTAGCCGTGACCTACCATTTCGATAAAATCACGTAGCCAAAACCTGTTAGGTTTTCAAAACCTAACAGGTTTCGTTAACCAAAGCACCCTGAAGCAAAGCCCCACTAGGTTTCTAAAACTGTAGGCGCGTATGGAAATACGTCCGTAGCCAAGACCTACTAGGTTTTTAAAACTTCGGAGTTCTAAGCAGATAGCAAGCAGAAAGGTTTCGAGTGCCGCACCCGGTAGCGGCTAACGTCTTATTACTAACTAATTATAAGTTTTAATTGGTAACTAAGAAGAGCGTTGTTAAGTTAGCGACAGATTTACGAAGCAACTACAATCAAACCTTCAAGGTTTTCAAAACCTCGGAGGTCTCGTTAAACGAACAAATGAGCGAAAACCTTAAAACCAAACTCTGGGACATTGCCAATACCCTGCGGGGTAAGATGGATGCGGACGAATTCCGCGATTACATCTTAGGCTTCATCTTTTACAAGTACCTGAGCGAGAAGATGCACGCCTTCTCCAACAAATGGACATTGCCTGAAGGTTTTGACTATTCTGAGTTGGAAGGAAGAGCCGATGCACAGGAATACATTGATGCCATTATGCCTATGGCCATTAAAGAGATAGGTTTCTACCTCAAACCATCCGAACTATTTGGCGAAATGGTACGCAGAAGCGGTGGCGAAGGCGAGGAGAACTTCATTCTCGAAGACCTGAAGAATGTACTAAATGCCATTACCAATAGTACCATTGGAAGCGAAAGCGAAGAAGACTTTCAAGACCTCTTTGCCGACCTCGACCTTACAAGCCACCGACTGGGTAAAACCCCAGACGATAAGAACAAACTGATTGTAAAAGTGCTGTTGCACCTTAACCAGATTGATTTTCAGATTGGCAATACCGAAACCGATGTATTGGGAGATGCCTACGAATACCTTATTGGGCAATTTGCCAGCGGTGCGGGCAAAAAGGCGGGAGAATTCTACACCCCGCAAGAAGTAAGTACCGTATTGGCTAAGCTGGTTACTACAGGCAAAAAACGCCTTAAAAGCGTGTACGACCCAACCTGTGGTTCGGGCTCGTTGCTGTTGCGTGTGGCTAAGGAAGTTGATGAGGTAGGCCAGTTTTACGGACAAGAGAGCAACCCCACCACCTACAACTTGGCGCGTATGAACATGATTATGCATGACGTGCATTACCGCCAGTTTGATATTAAGAATGAAGACACGCTAGAACGTCCACAGCATATAGACGAGCGTTTTGAGGCCATTGTGGCCAATCCGCCTTTCTCGGCCAATTGGAGTGCCGACCCATTAAAAATGAACGAAGACCGTTTTTCGGCTTACGGAAAACTAGCCCCAAGCAGCAAAGCCGATTTTGCCTTTGTGCAACACATGGCGTACCAGTTGGCAGACGATGGCACCATGGCTTGCGTTTTACCACATGGCGTACTCTTTAGAGGCGCAGCCGAAGGACACATACGTAAGTTTTTGATTGAAGAACGCAATTGGCTGGATGCCGTTATTG
>Ga0222662_1000179_pt1 | contig 59196 bp, 59 predicted proteins | sample AntAcemetagen600_FD_179821 | JGI IMG/M metagenome (GOLD analysis project Ga0222662, IMG submission 179821) | Saline water microbial communities from Ace Lake, Antarctica - #600 | ecosystem: Environmental > Aquatic > Non-marine Saline and Alkaline > Saline | place: Antarctica: Ace Lake... | reverse complement strand
TCATGGTCACGCCGTTCGAGTCCAGCAAAAAATGCAGTTTTTTTGTTTTTTCTATTGTGCTCAGGAGGCGGCGGGGCCACTATCCTCAGTTCAGTAGTCCCACAGTGGGGCTACCTGAGTAGTTACCTAAAGCTTATCATTTGCTACAAGATGATAACACAAAGTCATAGCGAAATAAACTCATGACCCAAGCCATCCAACCATTGCCACCAGCAAACATCCTGCTGATCCGCATAAGGTGCATAGGCGACATTGTTTTGACGCTACCGGCGGTGCACGCTGTCCGCGCGAATTTTCCCTCCGCGCAGATATCCTATCTAACCTCCAATGAAAACGCAGGCCTGCTGAAAGGTTTCCGTGACATTGACACCATCATTCCGCTTGACCGGGCCGCGCTGCAAACCGGAAATCCCATCAAAATGGCGACCTCAATTATGAGTCTGCTCCGGCGGCTGCGAGCAGGGAAATTCGACCTGGTTGTGGATTTTCAAGGCTACGGCGAGACAGCTCTTTTAGCTCGCTTAACCGGAGCACCCCAGCGATGGGGCAGTCTCTACAGCAAGGGCCGCGCTTGGGCTTATACCCACGGAATGAGACGTCGCGATGAGATCCATCCCGCCGACTGGTGTCTTTCGATGCTCGAACAATGTGGACTTTCCCTCGCCCCAATCAAAAACGAATTTGCACCGCCCGATGATGCGCTCGCCGCTGCAGCGAATTTTCTATCCGACAAAAAACTCGATCCGGCAAAGGCGACGCTGTTTATCCAGCCGTTCACAAGCTCTCAGAAAAAGGACTGGCCGGTGGAAAATTTTCTAGTGCTCGGTCGTTGTTGGCAGGCGCAATTTGGTCAGGTCATATTTGGCGGGGGGCCGGCTGATCGCGTGCGATTGCAGCGTGTTCAGGACGAGGGTTTTGCAATCTCAGCCGGGGAGTCGCTGCTCGTCACGAGCGGGTTGATGAAGCTCTCTCACCTCGTGATTGGTGGTGATACCGGAGTGCTTCACCTTGCCGTGGCGATGGGGAAACGCGTGGTGATGCTTATGGAAACCAGTCGAGAGGGTTCGCCGCATCCGTATCAGCAACCGACTTGGGCGTTGGCACCACCGAGTGGTGAACGTGTGGCGGTGATCCCTGTCGGAGAGGTCTTCGCGGCTTGTGAGCAAGCGATGAGGAAGCCCATCCCTTCTCTGTCCGTTTCGCCTAACCCAGCTCCCTCCACAGCACCGGTTGCCCAGTATTAGAGTGAGGTCCGCTTCGTGAAAAACGATCGCAACATTTTCGGGAGTTCGTAGCAGGGTTGGCTCTGCCGCCCTGTATCTGTGTATTGTTTAGGCTTGGTGACCTGGGTTGCGAAGGCGCTCGCGAGGAGACTGTCTCCGAGCAAGCACGCTACCAAAAATGAAAGGTATGCTAACATCCAAAACGGGAAGAAATTGCTTCGTACTTCCTTACCATTCTCGGGCTTCTTAGGTGCCCAGGGTGTAATTAAAAGTGCGAGGTAAACTATGAACGTCAGGCGGCAATCGCGCCATTCGACAGGCTCATGATCAATGACAAGCGCGAGCCCTACGATTATGTTTTGAGACAGTTTCCTTGCGGCGTTGCCGCGGAACGCTTTGGATGGTCCGTAACGCCCGCAATTACCCCGTGGAAATAATTGCACCCATTTGGCCCAAGCCGTTTCGTTTTTTTGGTTCCGTGGCGCTTTCTGATACGGTACAAAGAAAAGAAGGTAATGAACCATGATACGTCTTTCCAACAACACATCCATTCCTGAGGCGGAATTGTCTTTTCAGCCGATCCGGGCATCCGGACCGGGAGGGCAGAATGTGAATAAGGTATCGAGTGCGGTTCAGTTGTTTTTCGACATTCACGCATCATCCCTACCCGAGTTTTACAAGGCACGTCTGCTGCGTGTAAGGGACAGGCGCCTTACGGCAGAAGGCGTCATCGTAATCCGTGCGCAGGAACATCGGTCTTTGGAAAAGAACAAGATGGCCGCGATGGAACGTTTGCGGCAAATGATTCTTTCGGCGACGGAGACGAAAAAGAAGCGGCGTCCTACCAAGCCCTCGATTTCATCCAAGAAGAGAAAGATAGAAGGGAAGAAAAAGCGAGATCGCACGAAAGCGCTTCGGAAACCACCTGATTTTTAGGAAATATCCCGGGGTTTCTTTCTTCGTTACGATTTTGAAGTGCCCCAAGTCACGCGCACCGAAACGCCTTGCGTTTTTTTCGGGACATCCATAAGTTTGGGCTCAATGGATGCTAACCGATCTCTTTCCGGCCTATCATTTCTACTTATTAGACCCGGACGTGGTCTCTGGATGCTTCTGGGTATTCTGGTCTTGGCGATGCAGGTCGATGCCACCACCCTGAATGGCCGGTTCTCACTAAACGGTGCGCAGGGGAAGCGAATTGCCCGAAATGCCGTGGTTACATTGTATGAGGCAACGGAGTTTGCGCCCATCGCACTCGCCACTACTCGAACCAATCGGAGTGGGCGTTTCCGTTTCGATATCGAAAAGAATATTTCTAACAGTGTTTTCTTTCTCTCGACATCTCCCCGTTCCGGCTTGCGTTACCTCGCTATTCTCGGGACAGAAATTCCCGAGAGCGCTGTGATCAATGAGCTTACAACGGTGGCATCTTCTTACTCGATGGCTCAGTTTTTCCGAACAGGCCAGATATCAGGTGATCCGTTTCGCCTGAGAATTGCGTCGATGATGTATCGTAACATCGTTAATCCGAATAATGGATCTGTATCCAGGGTTTTGTTGCAATCGCCCAATGCGGATGAGACCACAACACTGCGGTTGACCCAGTCGCTCGCGAATTTGATTGTCGGAACCACACGAAGGACTTTCGCAAAGAATGCATTCCTCCAGATTACGACAGATGAGTATGGTCGAGAGCCGATGGATATTGCTGAAGGTCTCGCGAATTTAGCCCGGGATCCGGCAAAGAATGAGCGCTGGATCTACTACTTGACGCGGTTTAGTCGTGCTTATCGTCCAATACTACAAAGCAGACCGGACCAGTGGACTATCGCAATTAAGGTCAACGATTCTGGAGATAAGGACATACCTTTCGGTGGTACAGCCAATGTGGCTTGGGATTCGTGGGGCTACGCCTGGATTGCGAATAACGTTACGCAAGGGACAGCACAATCTACGAATTATAACATGGTATTGCGACCAGATGGGTCGCCTGCAGATGGGGCAAACGGAGAACCCGTTTCACCGATCGGTTCCGGAGGATTACTCGGAGTTGGTTGGGGTGTCTCTGTGGACAGCAAGGATAACATCTGGTTTGGAAATTTTGGATGGGGCAAGCCAACGAGCCAGACCTATCCCACTCAGTTTGAAGGTGGGCCAAACGGAGCCGGTAGCGGGAGTGTTTCCAAATTCAATTCGAGCGGAATTCCTGCTTCATTGAATGGATTCTATGGACCATTTCGGGTGCAAGCGATTGAACCGGACATCTACGACAACATTTGGATGGCGAGCCTCGGGGATGCCGACAATCCGGTAGGAAGCGGAGTGTGGGTCTTTAAGGACGGCGATCCAATTGACTCTGTTTTTTCTCTAGTCGATCCGGTGGACGCACCCTTTGGGGTTGCACCGGTTCAGAATGGAAATGCTGCATGGATGACCCTATCCGGAGGGTTGGCCGGGAAATACACGAGCTATTTGACCCGTTATCGATTGAACAATGTTGGTGAATTGGAGCAGACATTTAAAGAACAGGTCGGCAATACCTTGAAAACAGTTACCGTGGATTTCAGCGGGAATGCCTGGGTCGCTTCGCAGGGGACCAGTTCGGTCTTTGTCTTCAGTCCGGATGGTCGGCGACTGGGCGAATTCACCGGTGGAGGCATTTTCGGGCCGTGGGGCCTTGCAGTCGACGGTGAAGGGCATATCTGGGTTTCCAACTTTGGCGAAATCGCCGCCAACAGTGATTACAATGTTGGGCGTGTTTCCAAATTGTGTGGAGCTAATCCGGCTTCGTGGCCTCCCGGCAAGACTTTGGGCGATCCACTGACCCCGTCAACGGGTTACACGGTTCCCTCAGCCGGAGACCAAGTGCTTCTTTCCAACGGGGATCCTCTTTACGGTCAGGGTGCTCCACCTAGTTATGTGCCCATGATGCGACAGACGGCCGTACAGATTGATGCAGCTGGAAATTTATGGACCATGAACAATTGGAAGCCTCGATTCAATATTGATGCTACGGTAAATCCTGGCGGAGACGGCATCATTATATTTGTAGGGCTGGCAACGCCTCCACCGTCCCAGTATTAATCACGCTGTGAGGCCACGTTTTCGGCCCCGTCGTGCAGATCTTCCAGCGGAGATCCGCATGAATATTTTGGACAGCGAATGTGAGTCGACGGAGTAAGACTATCTATTACCACGCCAACTGCCAGCCGAGGGTAATTATGTAATCTGTCTCCAGTTGGTATCCATTGAGATCTTGCCAAATCGGAACACGGAGGTCGGCGGCGAGGCGATTTCCTTTTAAAGGACCCTTTGGCGAATAGTAATTTAACCCAATGATGATATCGACATTTTGGCCGCCATAATTTTCACCAAACGCGGTGGTAACAGATCGTCCGGCAGGACCTCTCGTCCCGATTCCTTCTTGGGTGCCTTTCAACTCGCCCGCATATTGGTAGGAGAGACCAGCGGAAACGGAAATAGACTCGGTGGCATCTATCGCACTCCACGCGAGAACCTCGGCTTCGTTGCCGAGGCGATACCCGTTGTCATTTTCCTCCTCCAATCGCAGGACACTGCTGGCTTGAATCCCATAGGAAAAAGATTCCAATTGTTGGAGCCAAGTTGCTGATGGTAAGAGATCAAAGGTTCCGGAGCCCAATTGCATCGAAGCCGGGAGGAGGTTGTTGCTGAAAGTGGGCGGAGTTCCCGGCCGAGGTGTATTGTCTGTTTCGTCAATCGATCCGGTGGGAAGGCTAAGGCCGATGCCGAAATGTGCCTTGCTGTTGTTCTCGGAGTAGAGGTTTATGATGGCGTTTAGCTTTACGTCACCAAAGCCATCCGATTCGGTTCGAAAAGTGTCGCCTCCTACGACCCGGAAGAGCGGGGCCGGTGCTCCTGGATTGATGCGATGATCCATGGATTTAAAGGTGTAGTTGGCCATGGCCATTAGAGTTATGAAGTCCGTGGGAGCATACATGACCCCGAACATGCTCATATCCATGGTCATACTTTCGGGGGTGATGGTGTAGCCTGCGGCAAAGCTAGGATAATAAACGATAATTTCATGCGAAAACAATGCTCCAGGTCCGACGAAGTTTACAATTCTAAATCAAGCGACCGCTTCGGTTATTTTCCCACTGGACACAATCTCTTCGAGTGCCATTTTCTGATTTTAGACTGCGCTTTAGCCTACTTTCTGCCGGTTTTTTTCTACGCAGTGCACAAACGTCCTGACTTATTTTGCACACTTGCAGATGGACCCAAAATAATCGTTTCCTTCAAGTATTTGTTGCACTACGGCTGATTAGTTCTGGTAATCAGCTCTTTCCATGATAAGCATTTCATCATCTCCGCCCTGATTGTGTGACGGAATCGTCGCCTATATCGCAGGCGATTTAATTCTATCCGACCTGTCACAGATGGGTCTTTCATTTTTTCAACCGGTGGGCAGCCGCGCCCTTTTGCGGAGTTTTTTTTTACCTGCGTTTTCACCGATTCGATCCAAGACAAACGACTATCCATGTTTTCCAAAAGTTATTTTAAAGAATGGTTTCATAACCCACGCCGCGACATTATTGCCGGTGCAGTGGTGGCGCTGGCTCTGATTCCCGAGGCTATTGCTTTCTCCATCATCGCAGGAGTCGACCCGAAGGTGGGGCTCTACGCCTCCTTTTGCATGGCGGTGGTAATCGCCTTTGTTGGCGGGCGTTCGGGGATGATATCCGCCGCGACCGCGGCCATGGCGCTGCTGATGGTGACCCTTGTCAAGGAGCACGGGCTGGAGTATCTCCTCGCGGCAACCCTTCTAACGGGTTTTTTGCAGATCCTCGCGGGAATCTTTCGATTGGGAAATTTAATGTGCTTTGTCTCACGCTCAGTGGTCACCGGATTCGTCAATGCGCTGGCAATCCTGATTTTCCTCGCGCAGCTGCCCGAATTCAAGGGCCAGGGCTGGTTGATGTGGACCATGGTCGCGGCCGGGTTGGGGATCATCTACGGTTTGCCCCGGTTGACCAAGGCCGTTCCCTCGCCGCTAATTTGTATTTTAGTGCTGACAGTGGTTTCCATTTCGTTGGGTCTCGGGGATACACTGCGAACGGTAGGGGACATGGGTGAGCTCCCCTCCACAATACCTGTGTTTTTCTTTCCCGATATCCCGCTTACCTGGGGAACTCTCATGATTATTTTGCCGTATTCCATCCCTCTGGCGATCGTGGGGCTTCTGGAGTCATTGATGACCCAGACGATTGTTGACGATTTGACCGATACGACGAGTAGTCGGAACCGCGAGTGCACCGGGCAGGGCATCGGTAATCTGGTCTGTGGAGTTTTTGGAGGCATGGCCAGTTGTGCGATGATTGGTCAGTCCGTTATCAATGTTCAGTCGGGCGGGCGGGGACGACTTTCCACCTTTGCCGCGGGTATCTTTTTGCTGATTCTCATCGTGGTTCTCGGAGACTGGGTCGCGCGGATTCCCATGGCCGCATTGGTGGCCGTGATGATCATGGTCTCCATCGGGACGTTCAGTTGGCGTTCGATTAGAGATATCAAAGTCAATCACCGCACCTCGACAATCGTCATGGTTTCGACCGTGGTAACTGTCGTAGCGACCCATAACCTGGCACTGGGCGTCGGCGTCGGCGTCCTGTTGAGCGCGCTCTTCTTCGCCTACAAGGTTTCCCGTCTCCTCAGTATCGATTCTGAACTGCAGGAAGATGAACAGAAGCGGACCTATTTTGTGCGCGGTCAGCTGTTTTTTGTCTCCGCTAGCAAGTTCGGGGAGTCCTTTGACTTCCGGGAAGTGGTCGAGCAGGTGCGGATTGATGTTTCCGAAGCCCATTTTTGGGATCTCTCGGCGATCAACGCTCTGGACCGAGTAGTCTTGAAATTTCGCCGCGAAGGCACTGAAGTGGAGGTCTTCGGTCTGAACGAAGCGAGCAAAACCCTCGTTTTAAAAATAGCGAAACATGATAAACCGGGTGCCTCTGCTGAGGTAGGCGGTCACTAATGCTCTCAAACCCCAGAATTACAATGAATGCCGAATCCAATATTTTAGTCTGCACCGACGGATCCATCTACTCTCCCAGCGTCTACGATCACGCTCTTTGGGCGGCACAGCGACTGGGTTCGAAGATCCATGTGATGCACATGATCGATCCGACTCACGATGCCGGGGAACTGCACAACTTCAGTGGGAGCATTGGCTTCGACGCTCGGCAAAACCTGAAGACCGAGCTGGTCAACCTCGAAGCCGCCCGTGGGAAGGCGGCCAAAGCAAGGTCGAAAGCCATTCTCGAGGCGGCCCGAAACCATTTCCAGAAGGCCGAATTCGGCAATCTCATCGTTGAGGCGATTCACGGACACCTCGCCGAATCGATCGAGGAGAATGAGGCGGATACAGACCTTGTCGTTATCGGGAAGCGTGGGGAGTCCGCTGATTTTAAGCGGATGCACCTGGGTGCGAATGTGGAAAGAGTTATCCGGTCCTGTCACCATCCGGTCCTGGTAGCCTCCCGCGCCTTTCGACCGATTCGTCGGGTGCTTGTTGCCTATGATGGAGGGCCGAGCGCGCAGAAGGCGATCGATTTTATGATGGAATCCCCCCTCTTTCGGGGCACCGAATTGGACCTTTTAACGGTCGGTCGTCCTCATCCAAAGGTCGAGGAAAGTCTCGCGGAGGCTTGCAGTCGTCTGGAGAAGGAAGGGTATCACACCCGGCAATTGCACCGCGATGGTCATCCCGAGGAGGTGTTTTCCCAGTTTATTGGAGAAGAAAATATCGACCTTCTGATCATGGGGGCCTACGGGCACTCCCGCATCCGGCAATTGATTGTCGGGAGCACGACGACGACAATGGTACGCACCTGTCGAATCCCAATCCTGATGTTCCGCTAATTTTGATCCGACGAACGGCGATCAAATTTCGCGATCAAGCGACTTCGAGAATTTCTCCAGTAAGGCCACTGGGTAGCGTGAAGCGGTCTCCGACCGTTTTACCAAGGATCGAGGAGCCGAGAGGTGATTGTCCGGTCAAAATGCTGATTTCCACACCCTCCACTTCCAAAGTTTCGCCACCTCCTACCGGGCAGATGTAAAACCATTCCTCAAACCCATCGAGACGACACCTCACCAAAGCTCCTCTCATGACCTTGGATCGAGGAATAGTGAGTTCGTCCTGAAGGATTTTAAGGTCTGCGACCGCTTCGGCCACTTTCCGCGCAAAGGATGCCTGACCAGCGGCTAGATAGGAGGCCTCCAATCCTTGGGTGTCGTATTTCGAGTCGGCTCGGGCTTCCTCGTTGGTGGCGTAGTCGGCGGCATCGCGCGAGGCACCCAGAGCGACATTGAGTTCATCCTGCAGTTTGTTACAGAGTTCGGTGAAAACCTGGGTCTTATTCATTTTTGGAAGCAGTATCGAGGATCGATTGGTTAACAGCATGATTGCGTTTCTATAGCCTGAATCAGGCCAAAGATGCTTCTTTGTAAAGCAGTTTTATTGAAGAATTTTTTTCTACAGGAGGGTGGTCCGCACAAATCTTATGGATGCTCTGGGTTTTAGGTGCTGGATGCAGTAACTCCCGGGCTCCACACCAACTGCCGGCGCCCGCAAGCGAGCACGCCACGTAAACCACGTCCCCCGTGGCGTGTCCGCTCGCGGACGCCTGCGTCGTGTTTAGGCTGAGGCTATCGGAATGCCGGACTCCACTGCAGGCGCCCGCAATCGAGCACGCCACATAAACTTCGTCCCCCGTGGCGTGTCCGCTTGCGGACGCCTGCGTCGACCCTAGCTCCCCTCCAATGCCGGTCCTAGCAAGCGCTTGTTTATTGACCGTGGTCGGGTTCGTTTGCGACGCACCATTGCGTAGCAGAATCGGCAAGCCGGTGTAACCATCGAAGTTTGTTCCTACTGAGTCTATTGCAAACTCGGGTAGTCCCTTATTTGACATTGGGGAGAGCTGCGGAGATTATGTTGCATGATTTATTTTCTATATGCACTGCAGATCATCGCTGGGCTTGGCATCCTCAATGTCTGGTTTCTTCGCTTTCATCAATCAACCGCTTATCGGGGAGGTTCTGCTTCCAACATGAAAGAGGAATTTGCCCATTATGGTCTGCCGGGTTGGAGCGTAAGTGTCGTAGGAGCGTTGAAGGTAATTTCTGCGTTGGGACTTCTCGTTGGGTTGTTCTTACCGGTTCTGGTCGTCCCGTCGGCTATTCTGCTCGCACTTTTGATGATCGGCGCGATTTTGATGCATATTAAAGTAGGTGATGCCCCGAAAAAATCACTGCCAGGGGTAACCCTGCTTATCGTCTGTTTGGCGATTATCGGCCTCGCTTATTCTTAATAGGAACCGATGCGGATTGCATATCCATGCGCTGTGTAAACGCTAAGACAAGCATAAGCAAAAGCGGGGAAGCAATGAAGTGCCTTGTCTCGTATCCTGATTCGGGCGGCAACTCCCAGGGCCATTAAGATGGCCAAACCTATCGAGGCGACTAAGCCGGCTAATGGTATAGCGACGAGACCTACTATCAGGCCGGTGGCACCCAAAACTTGCAAAATTCCAGTGGTTGCCCGAAAACCAGCCAGCTTGTAGCGGTTGAATTCAGCGATGAGCCTTGGGGAAAATAAACAACCCCAACCAAAGAAATAGAAGGATAATGCCGAAAAGATGCAGGCCCAGAAAAACATAGGTTAGACTACCTCTTGTAGTCTAATTCGCAAGCGGGGTTCTGTGGTTGGTGTTGGAAATCATCCCAAAAAATCAGACGACCTAATTATTTGGGAAGCTTTAGATGGTTCTCTCTATCCAGGCTTTAATCGTCTTCCAAAAGCTTGCGGTCCCGCTGTAACTCGGCCCGTCGCTCGTCCGTGACCTCGGGGTATTGCATGTCGAGCGATTTGAGTTGCTTAAGCAGGATTTTAGCGACGATCAATCGCATGTTCTTTTTGTCATCAGCCGGAACGATATACCACGGAGCCTTTTCGGTAGCCGTCAGATTAATAGTGTCTTCGTACGCCTGTTGATAATCATCCCAAAACCCGCGCTCCTTGATGTCGCCGTCCTCAAATTTCCAATTTTTATCCGGTTTGTCGATCCGCTTGAGAAATCTCTCCCGTTGTTCGTCGTAGCTGAGATGCAGAAAGAGCTTCACGAGGTGGGTGCCGTTGCGCCAAATGTGTTTTTCAAAGTCGTTGATAGATTCGTACCGTCCCGACCATAGATCCTTCTTGTTAGCGGTTAATTCTTTGGGAATATTCTGCTTGGCCAAAATGGCTGGATGAACTTTAGCGACTAGAACTTCTTCGTAGTAGGAACGGTTGAAGATCCCGATGTTGCCTCTTTTGGGCAATTGCAGGGTCGTCCGCCAGAGAAAGTCATGAGCCAACTCGCTAGTGCTCGGCCTTTGAAATGCGTGGACGGCAACCCCGTGGGCATTCACGCCGGCCATGACCGATCGGATGGTTCCGTCTTTTCCGGCGGCATCCATTGCCTGGAAGATCATTAGCATGCTGTAGCGACTGTGGGCGTACATCATCCGTTGGAGGTCGTTGATCTCCTTTTGCAGACTACTCAGCTGATCCTTGTAGTCGCTTTTGTCCTCATAGAGGTCGTCAATCTTGGTCGGGTGTTCCGAGATGCGGAATTTTTTCTTTCCCGTTACGAGAAAGTCGTCCGTTTTGATCGGGCTCTGATGACTCATAGTAGATAAACTTACAGGGTTAGATTGCGAGTGGGAAGCATGGAACGCGGCTAATTTATCGGATCAAAGCAAATAGTTGGCTGAGATTAGTAATGGTACAATCGGGAATAGCATCCTTACAGTCCGGATGATCCTCGCGCAGTCGCAGCGAACGGCTGTCGCCGGCAAAGAGTGCGGTGCGGAGACCGGCTTCCCGGGCAGCGTAGATGTCGTTTAGCCTGTCGTTGCCGACGTAGAGAATCTGTTCGGGTCGAAGATCTCCTTCCACTCGACTGAGAAGAATTTCAAAGAGTTTGGTCGATGGCTTTGCTTCCCTCTCCTCAAATGACCAAACGCAGCTGAATGGGTCGAAATGCAGATCCCGCAGTGATCGTCCGGTTAAAGCCGGAAATAGGAGAGGGGTGAAGAACTGGGCGTTCGAAACTATTCCAAACGGTGGAAATCGAATCGATAGCTGATCGAGAATATGGCCGAGATCGGGCATGGGCCAGACGGGGTTGACCGCGAGCTCGAATCGCAAGGCCATTTCTTCGATTCTGTCGGGGCTCAGGCGAAGATTGGGGGCAGTGCGTGTTATGAGACGTTGCCAAACTTCGCGAATTTCTACCTCGGGATTTCTCGCACCAAGGATTCGGCTTAACCCTTGGTTATTTTGAATCTCTTCCAAATATACTTTTTCCAGGACATCGTTTTCCGGAAGATGCCTGGCACCCATCTTCGACAAGGTTGTGGAAAGTGCGGCTCCACGGTCGGCCGGTGCGCTGTTGCCGATATCGCCAACCCCGGAGACGAAGAGAGTGCCATAGACGTCGAAGACGATGTGTTGGATGTCGTCAATGGAAGTCGTTGTCGGCAGCTGGTCGGTGGGCAGGGGATCGAGTGGCGACGACAACTCGCGGATGATGCGGATGAGGTTTTCGTTATTGGAATCGTTTATCTGGCTCATGATACAAAGTGGGGCCGAAAGCGCTCTGGTCTTAGGAACCCGCGGAGAACATCTACGGGGTTTGCGGAAGCAAGTGATTCTTCGGGGGACTGTGCGAGGGTTTCGTAGATCCCCCGAAGTTTCGCCGCATAGCTTTCGATGCTAAAGCGGGAGAGGATTTTATTGGAGATCGCCTCGGTCTCAGTGGCCAGGCTATTGATTTCCGGTAGTGGGGAATAAATTGGTATCTCTTCTCTTCTCAGGTTTATCAGGGTGCTTTCCTGCAGTTTTTCCCCGAGGAGAGCAAAATCGATCTGCTCGGCTTCCCGCAGTCGACATTCGATGGGGTTGAGATCGGCCTCGGGTGCTGGGACCCCGAATGCCTCATACGCGAACTCGATCCCAGAACGCCATTGTTTGGCAACCGCCAATCGATCCACTGCTGCCGCGGGAATGGGAAATTCATTATAGAGAGATGCGAGAGGAATCCCTTCATTGCGGAATTCGCCGGTGATCTCGGGTAGATCCCGGCCAATGACTGGTCGTCCGTAGGTCCAGGGCTCAAGAAACGAGAGACCGAAGCCCTCGGCGACGCTTGTGGTGACAACCGCCCTGCAGGAGGCCATCCGCTCGGAAAAAGGAATGTCTTCCTCATCGGCAACCCCCAGGCGAACCGGTAGGTCCAGGGAAGCTGCGACCTCCTTCCATCGGGCAAACTGAGCCCGATAAGCCGGGTTTGTCGGCGGAAGGGTTGTTTCCCATCGATAGCGATCTCCGGCTGCATAGGCGAGGAGGAGCAGCTCACCGAGGTTTTTCCGGGCGAGAGCGCGGACGGGGTAGAGCAGAATGTTCGAGTCGGACGGGGGGAAGAATTCCTCGGTGGGGGGAACGGGATTAGGGAGCGGAAAAACGCGCTCGGCCGGGATCCCGGCAGCTTGCAGGATTTCCTTGTCGCGACCATTGATGGTGGCAAACCGGACACGGGGGGCGTGCGGGAAAGGGGCGGCAGTGGGTTCTCGACCCTGTTCGCGAAGGCGGAAATTGGCGGGCCGAAAATCCTCTGCGAAGTCGTGTTCCTGGAGGAGAAGCGCGTGTCCCTCCGTCGCGAGACGATGGACGAGCCCGCAGAAAGCTGTGTTTTTACCCAGAGCGGGGTTGTGGATGTGCCATACATCGGGATCTTGTCCGCCAAAGAGCTTGCGGGCGGCGGCGACAACTTTGGAAAGGAGTTTCGCTGGATCCGGGCTAATTCCATCTGGGCTTGAATAGTCGAGCTCGGGGATGAGTTCTACCGGAGCACCCATTCCTTCGACCGGTCTACCCGAGAGGAGACCAAAGCGGATACTGCTATCACCGCGAAAAGCGTCGAGCGTCGAAGAGACAACACGGGTGACGCCCCCGCGGTCGAAATGGTAGTGGAGGATAGCTACATTCATTGGATCAATGCAGACCAAAAAGAGCGACCACGATTACTCCGAGGGATCCAGCTGCTGAGGATGGCGGTCCTGCAAGTTCTGTGAAAATCAGTAGGGATGATTGTCTTTCTTGTTCGTCCAGGCTTCGTAGGCCTTCAGGCAATGTTCCCTGTGGAATCCGGGGATGCATTGAATCGCTTTCCGTTCCTCCCAGGGTCGCGTAAAATCCTCGTATTGAAATTCGTCGTCGAATCCTATGGCGCTGGTGTCTTTGAGGCTGGCACCGAAGAAGACGCGGTCGATCCGCGCCCAGTAAATGGCACTCATGCACATCGGGCACGGTGCCCCGTTGATGTAAATATCGCAGCCCTTGAGCATTTTGGCACGCTCCGGGACCTTATCCGGCGAGCCTTCCGGACGGGGAATCATCTCAAGCATGGTTCCCGGACCGTATTCGCTTCCTAAGTACGCTTTCGGGTTAAGCCTGGCGGTTGCGTCCATGATGGCCGTGACCTCTGCATGGAAAACGGGAATTCCGGTTAGGAGGACCCGATTCTGTCCCCGCCCGATGATTTCTCCATCTTTTACGATGACAGCACCAAAGGGACCGCCCCAACCTTTATCGACGGATTCAATAGCGAGCGCGGTAGCTTCTTCCGCGAAACGAACATCATAACCATCTTGGGCATCGGACTTACTCATGGCCGAAAGGCTAGAATCGAGGACCTAGAGCGGCAACAAAAGAATGAACGCAATCGATCACCCGAAGGCGCCGGGTGGTTTCAGTAAACACAGGTGCAATAAAAAGTGTGGGGCAAACAATGACGTCGCGCGGCAATCGAGCGAACCCTACGCGCATATTGAGTAGGGCCGCCGCTTGCGGCGTTGCCGCGTAACGCTTTGGATCGCTCGGAACGGCCGCAAATAATTTCACTTAGCGACCATGGAGAACGGGGTATTTTATACTGAGACGTTCCAAGCCTCCATCGCAGACCAGATTGGCCCTGCCATACAACTGCGTGTGTTAGCTTGAAGCCACCGGAATTCTCGCGATAGTCGTTTTGCAACACCATTTGCGCCATGAATCAAAAAAATCCTGATCACCCGAAGACGCAGCCATCCACTGTCATTATTACGCAGAGTGTTCCGGATGACCGTGTTGCTGCCTATCGTGAGCTTCAGGACAAGTTGACTCAGCGGGTCAAAGCCTTTGAGGGATTTATCGGAACCGAATTGTTGCCTCCGAAAAGCGGTGTGCAGGACTCTTGGGTTGTGATCTTTCGTTTCAATTGCCCGGACAGTCTGAGAACTTGGCTGGATTCTGAGGAGCGGTTGGAGGTGGTGCGGGAGATGGAGAAAATTCTTCCGAGCAAAGCTCAACTGCAGATTCTGGCCGAGCCACCGAGGGATCATGTTACCGTCGTTTTTTCGCATCAGATTGCCCGTGGGAAGGAGGCGGAGTATCGGAACTGGCGGGCTCGGGTTCTGGCGGCCCAGGAGGCATTTGATGGATTTCTGGGGCAGGAGAGCTTTGACCCGGTGGATGGTTTGACGGGTGAATGGGTCGATATCGCCCGCTTTGCGAACAAAGAGGCGCTCGACGCGTGGCTGAGTTCGGCGGAGAGGAAACGCTTGGTGACGGAATTAAAACCGCTAGTGGAGAATTTGGAGATCAAGCGGATGGGAACAGGTCTGGATGGATGGTTTCGAACCGCGACGGATACAAGCCTCGTCCACGCTCCGCCCGCCTGGAAGCAGGCGCTATCCGTATGGTTTGCCCTCTATCCAATCGTAATGTTGCTCACGTACTACTTGAATCCGCACCTGGGAGACATCGGGTTGCCTCTGCTGATGTTGGTTGGGAACATGATCAGTGTGGCCCTGCTGACATGGCTTATCATGCCGCAAGCAAACCGCTGCCTTCACTTTTGGCTTTTTCCGAAAAAGCGATCATGGATTCTCGACCTTGGAGTGGCCGCGGGGTTGGTCCTATTGTTGTTGTTGATGTGGCGTCTCTTTGTCGTGCTGGCACCTCAAAGCTGAAAAGAGACTGGTTCTACAAAAGAAAAAAGATGATACCACCAACATTCGAGGAGAGGATTCGTTTGCCAAAGATCAAGTAGGATGAATCAGAAGGAAAGAGATAGTGCCGGGTCGGGCGTCCGCTTTCAGTTGCGACCGGGAACAGCGTCCGAAGCTGCCATTGCAAAGAAACCAATCGAAATCGCTTTGACGAACGTTCGACCCGAGTCGAGCATTCACCGCCCTGAAACCCGCGTTCGGTTATCGGTCACTGAGGAGGCTCTGGAGTTGACGTTTTTTGTTTCCGACCGATATGTCATAGCCAGAGAGAGAGGGCTGAACGGTCCGGTGTGCCGGGATAGCTGTGTCGAGGTCTTCCTGCAGCCACCGGGCGAGCCTGGCTATTTGAATTTTGAATTCAACGCGTTGGGAAATATCCACGCTTCCCATATCCGTGATCCCGAACGCCGCCCGGGTGGGTTTGCGGATTTCCGGCCGCTTTCATCGGAGGAGTGCTCGTGGATCGAAACGAGCGGAGGCATCGGGGAGCCGACGGAAAAAGAGATCGAATCGGCTCTCGATTGGTCTCTTGGAGTCCGGATTCCCTGGCGGCTGTTTGCGAAAGTTGTTTCCGATTTCAATCCAAACGGGGAGTGGCGCGGAAATTTCTACAAGTGTGCCGACGAGTCTTCACACCCGCATTGGATCTCCTGGGTGCCCGTTCCGGAATTAAATTTTCATTGTCCGGAAGCATTCGGGTCGTTTCGAGTGGAAGGGGTAGAATGATAGCAGTTTGCGGTGCGAATTGAGTAGACGTTCCGAATGCGGGCTCGAGTTGGTCCGATGTCTTGCCGTTGTCCTTGCCTTCAGGCTTGGGCTCAGTATGTCGAGACGGTTGCGGTAACGCGGAGGGCAATGGATTTTGGCACCTTGAAGTGTCCGCAGGAGCACGAACCCTTCCGCCTTCGCGTGCTTCGGCGCGACTTCGAAAGGCATCGGCTACCGGGTAAGCGCGATCACTCCCCGTGAAACTTTTTCCGATAGGCGGGAACTTCGATCATCGGGCGCCGTTCTTCCTCGACGATGTCGAAGGTCACTTGTTGGTATTCGTTTTCCTGCACCTGGAATTGGCGGTAAACCGTTTCCAACTGGGGAAGTTTATCAAACATGCCAAAAACCTTCATCCGGCGGAGGAAGGTTTGAAGGATGCCGAAAGACATTTTTCCCAGAGCGAGGGTGGTCTGATTGCGGTGGACGCGTTGGTCGAGATCGGTCTGGCCGAAAGCATCGAGACCGTATTCGTTGTAGACATCGAGGATGTGCGAAGTCTCAACCCCGTAGCCGATGGGGAAGGGGATTTTTTCCAAAACCTCCCGCCGTACGGCGTATTCGCCGGAGAGAGGCTGGATGAGTGCGGTCAGTTCCGGGAAAAAGAGAGAGAAAAGAGGGCGGACGAGAATCTCGGTGACGCGCCCTCCTCCGCTGGGGCGGATCCCATGGGAGAAGGCGAGGGGACGGTCGTAGAACGCCTTCACATACTGCATGGTGTCATTGTAAATAAGGGGGGCGATGAGGCCGTAGGCAAAGCGGGGATGGATGTTTTTGATATCCGCATCCACGTAGCAGATGATGTCGCCGCGCAGTTGGTGGATCGCTTTCCAAAGGTTTTCACCCTTGCCGCGCTTGTCTCCTTCTTCGGGAAGAATATCGGACGCGAGGTAAACATCGGCTCCGAAGGAAGCGGCGACCTCTCTGGTCTGATCGGTGGAACCACTGTCGATGACCGCGATCTCGTCGACCAACGGGTAGCGCTCCATGAGCTCGGAGCGGAAGATGACGATCTCTTTCCCAATGGTCTTTTCTTCGTTGAGCGTAGGGATGCAGAGAGACACGGTTAGGCCCTTTTTCTCCTTCTCGCGGATTAGTGCGAGGATATCCCAGAATTCGCTGTAGTGGAAGGTGTTGGTGTCGAGCCAGCTTTCGATCTTACTCATCGCACAAACCTCCATCGATGGCGCGGAGCAACCCCACTAATTGAGCGACTCCCCGAAAGATCGGCGAGATGCGAAGTGTCTCATTTTTTTCATGCATGTGTTCGCCTTGACTGAGTCCGACAGTGACCCCCGGAATGCCCTTATCGATCAGAGCGCACAGTTCACCGGTGCTGGGCGCAATGACCTGCTCCACGCCTAAGCTGCCGATGATATCACGAGTGGTTTTTACCAGCGGATGGGAAAAAGCGATGCCACCCCGTTTGCGACGGGCGACGACGTTCAGATCGACGGAGATCTCATTTTCCGCCGCGAGCTCTTCGACGATTTCGCTGATCTGCTCCTCAATCCATTCGGTGCGGCCCTCTTCCTCACTCCGCACCTCGAAACGCAAGGTGGCATTGGATGCAGGAGTCCCGAACGTATTTCCGGCAAATACGGACCCCAGGTTAATCGTGGTCACCGGGCTGGAGGGGAGAGGGATTGCCTGGATCCGGGTGATGAGGCGGTTTAGAATCACGATGGAGCTACCGTCGGGAAGGCGCTTCCAATCATATTCCTCCGGCACTTCGATGTGGATTTCACCGCGCAACATCCCGAGCGATGCATAACTCAGACGACCGAGTTGAACGGCCCGCAGGCAAATGCCGTAGTCGATTACGTTTGGATAGTTCTCCAGAAAAAAGCGGATCCCTCCGATGTTCCCAACGCCGATGGATTGCGAACTGCCGAGGAGTAGTAGATCGGATTCAAGCTGCACGCCGAGTCGCTCAAGAATCAAGGGGAGTGCGGAGAGGACTCCCAATCCCATGCTGTTCTCGCAGATCCCGCGGCCGGTAATGCTGTCTACCCCTAGAGTCATCGCGTGATCGGCACCCGCGAAATGAACGGTGTCCAGGTTTGCCGAGACGAGAATTTTTCGTTCTCCCGATTTCCCGGGGAGAATCGCAGCTACGTTATCCTTTTCATCGACAGAAATGTGCTCAAGTCCCGCTTCTCTGAAACGATCGCGCATGAAAATCAATCGCAAGCCCTCTTCAAAGGTGGGTGCGGGGATTTCTCCGCACATCACGGAATTGGCCAAAATGACCTCCTTGACGGATTCAATGTCCGCCGGGTCGGGGACCAGTCTCGATAGATTTTCAGTAAAAGTAGGCATCAGGTATTGTCCTATGATTTCCTCATGGGGACGAGTCTTTCGCAAGCTGTTTCCGGGCCAATTCCTCGATTCGAATTGCCCGCACGAGATTGGTTGTCGGTAATTTCATCTCAAGAGTCTTCTATGCAATCACTCCATTTCGAGAGCCCACTAGCTGGATATATCTAAGATTTACCTTCAGCAATGATCAGATCTAAGGCTCGAAACTTCTCCGGTGTCTCTCTTTTTGCTTGGTTCGGGGCACGAAGCCTGCTGAATAGCAAAACACTCATGGGTAAGAATATCGGTTTCGTCTCCACGCGTTTCGCCGGCCAGGATGGGGTCTCTCTGGAGAGCGCCAAGTGGGCTGAGGCTTTTTGGGACGATCGTCATGTCTCCTATTGGTACAGTGGGAAGAGCGATCGACACGAATCGATCACCCACTGCGTTCCGGAAGCCTACTTCGGATTTAGCGAAAATCAGTGGATCAATGAACGGATCTGGGGGCGGACGAAGAGGGGGCCTGAGGTTACGGCGCGGATCCGCGACATGGCTGGCTATCTCAAGCGCACACTCTATGACTTCGTCGAACGGTTTCAGATCGATGTCATCGTTCCGCAGAACGTCCTCGCAATCCCCATGCATGTTCCCCTCGGCATCGCTTTGACGGAGTTCTTGGCGGAAACCCAGATTCCTACGATTGCCCACCATCACGATTTTTACTGGGAGCGCACGCGATTTAGTGTCGGGGCGGTGCAGGAGTATTTGGATATGGCGTTTCCCGCCCGCATGTCGCACATGCGGCATGTCGTGATCAATCAGGCCGCGCAGGAGCAACTCTCCCTGCGGAAGGGCGTATCCTCGGTCCTGATTCCCAATGTGTTTGACTTCGACAACGCACCGGAAGGTCCCGACGAGTATGCTGCTGACTTCCGATCAGAGATTGGTCTGGCAGAGGATGACATCGTCTTTCTCCAGCCTACGCGGATCGTTCCCCGCAAAGGAATCGAGCACGCGATCAAGCTGATCGGGGCTCTGGAGGATCCACGGTGCAAGCTGGTGATCACTCACGAGGCTGGCGATGAGGGGTTTGAATATTCAGATCGATTGCAGGAGTTGGCGGCTGAGGAAAAGGTGGATCTGCGTTTTGTCTCTGATCGGATCAGTGAAGTGCGTCAGCGGGATTCAGAAGGCCGAAAGGTTTACACCCTCTGGGATGCCTATGCTCACGCCGATTTGGTAACCTATCCTAGCCTATACGAGGGCTTCGGAAATGCGCTCCTGGAAGCGATCTATTTCCGCCTGCCCGTCGTGATCAATCGCTACTCCATCTACGTGCAGGATATTGAACCGAAGGGTTTTCGCCTCCTCGAAATGGACGGCTTCATCACGCAACAGGTGATCAAGCAGGTTCGCCGGGTTCTCGCCGAAAAGGATTACCGGAAGGAAATGGTCGACCATAATTTCAAAACGGCCCGGCGGTTTTATAGTTACAGTGTTCTGCGCCGCAACTTGCGCACCTTATTGACCAGTCTGACCGGGATGAGCTCATGATCCGTTTTGTATCCCATCAGCAACTTGAAAGCCTGCAGCGCCGCTTCCGTAGATTATACGGGGGAGAGGCGGATCGTATGACCCGCCGCTTTTACGCCGTTCTCGGTCGATATGGGGTCGGTCTTCATCCTTCCAAGCCGGATTCCCTTTGGAGCGAGAAGGACGTTTTTCTGATCACTTATGGCAATACCGTTCATAAAGAGGGGGAGACTCCTCTCCAAAGTTTGCGGAAGTTTTGCACCCGATACCTGAAAGGCGCCGTCAGCACGGTCCACGTTCTACCATTTTTCCCCTGGAGCTCCGATGACGGCTTCTCGGTGAAGGATTATCGGCAGGTGGATCCGGATTTAGGCGGATGGGAGGATATCAAAGCGCTGTCTTCGGAGTTTGGTGTCATGTCGGATCTGGTGTTGAATCACTGTTCGGCGAAGGGCGAATGGTTCCGTGAGTTTATCGCAGGGATCCAGCCTGCTTCCGACTACTTCGTCACGGCTGATGAAAAAGAAGACCTCTCGGAGGTCGTTCGGCCCCGCACATCGCCGGTGTTGACCAAATTTGCCACCCGGGCTGGCGATCGGTCGGTTTGGACGACTTTCAGTCCGGATCAAGTCGATCTGAATTGGAAAAACTCGGATCTCTTTTTCGAATTCGTCGATATTTTGTTTCTCTATCTTTCGATGGGGATTCGTGTCCTTCGCCTGGATGCGGTCGCCTTCCTCTGGAAGGAAATTGGCACAAACTGCATTCATCGGCCCGAGACCCATGAGGTAGTGAAGCTGTTCCGAGATATCCTCGAAATTGTTGCGCCGGAAACCATTCTCCTGACCGAGACCAATGTGCCCCATGAGGAAAATATTAGTTATTTCGGGAGCAATGATGAGGCGCACATGGTTTACCAGTTTGCCCTTCCTCCGCTTCTTTTGCACGGATTGCTGAAGGGCACCGCAGCGCCATTGACTACCTGGGCGTCGGGGTTGCCGGAACTCGGGTCCGAGCAGGCATTTTTGAATTTCACCTCCAGTCACGACGGAATCGGGATGCGGCCCTTGACCGGTCTCTTACCGGACTCGGAGCTCGACGAGATGATCAAAAAGATTCGGGCGCGGGGCGGTCGGGTGTCGACAAAATCCAATGCCGATGGAACCGAAAGTCCCTATGAGTTGAACATCACCTACGCATCCGCGCTTTCGGAACCGGGGAATAAAGAGTTGGGCAAACGGCGATTCCTCTGTTCTCAGATGGTGGCCCTTTGTTTGCAGGGTATCCCGGCGGTTTATCTCCCTTGCTTATTTGGGGCGCTGAACGATGAGGCTGGGGTTGCAATGACGGGGCGGAATCGTTCGATCAATCGGGAGAAATGGGATGCTAGTTTATTGGAAAAGTCTCTCGGCTCTGGTGGGGAGTATCAGGAAGTCTTTCATGAATACCTGTTGATTCTGCGCCGCAGAGGCAGTTACTCGGCGTTTCACCCCAATGCTTCGCAAAAGATTCATTCGATCCGGGAGGATTGCTTCATCGTGGAGCGGGGTTTAACGGAACAAACCATCCTCTGTATTTCAAACTTTAGCCCGGAAAAGCTGACATTTAAAGACTTGGGCCGAATCAGTTCGCTGGATGGGATCACAGATTTCCACGAAATCATTACAGGAAAATCAGTGCGGCCCCGGAAACGGGGGCTTCCCCTCGGTCCCTATCAAACAGTTTGGCTCCTGCCAAAAGGGTGAAAGTTCTCAGAATCCTTGTGATCCTCTGATCGCGTCGAAAAAATGGGGCTTTCGAAGAGATTTTGCCCTCTGTTCACGAATCGGTAATTATTAGGGTTGAAAGAGCACCCTGCTTTCCCAACCATCTTCTGTTTCCATTCATGATAATCGAACCGAAAGTACGTGGGTTTGTTTGCGTGACGTCCCATCCTCAGGGGTGTGCGGCAAACGTGAAGGAACAGATTGAAGTGGCGCGCGAGAGCGGCAAGGTGACCAATGGTCCGAAGCGAGTCCTGGTAATAGGATCCTCGACTGGCTACGGGCTCTCTTCCCGAATCGAAGCGGCATTTGGTTGTGGCGCAGACACTTTTGGTGTCTTTTTTGAGCGCCCGGCCACGAATGGTCGTCCGGCCTCGGCTGGGTATTACAACGCCGCTGCGCTTGAGCGGGAAGCAGCCGCAGCAGGCCTCTACGCTGGAAGCCTAAACGGTGATGCCTTTTCGGATGAGTTGAAGGAAAAGACGGTAGCCCGGTTGAAGGAAGAAATGGGGCCGGTTGACTTGGTAGTTTACAGCCTGGCCTCTCCCCGCCGAACCGATCCTCGCTCGGGCGAGACTTACAAGTCTGTTTTGAAGCCAGTTGGACAATCCTTTTCCAGCAAAACGGTTGATACGGATAAGCATGTCGTTCAAGGCATTTCCATAGACCCAGCGGAAGGAGATGACATTGATGCGACAATCAAGGTCATGGGGGGTGAAGATTGGGAGCGGTGGATCGAATGCCTGGGCGAAAATGGCCTGCTAGCCAAAAATTTTAAGACGATTGCCTATTCCTACGTCGGCCCGGAGGTGACTTGGGCGATTTATAAAAATGGGACGATCGGCAAGGCGAAGGAAGATTTGGACCGTGCGGCTTTGGCCATCACGGACCACTACACCGATTTAGTTGGCAACGCATTTGTCGCAGTCAATAAAGCCGTTGTCACTCAAGCGAGTTCAGCGATTCCAGTCGTTCCTCTCTACATCTCCATTCTCTTTAAAATTATGAAGGAGAAAGGGACCCATGAAGGCACTATAGAGCAGATTGCTCGTCTGTTTAGTGAACGACTGTATGGTGACGGCGAAGTGGAGCTTGGTGAGGATGGCAGAATCCATGTTGATGATCTGGAGATGAAACCGGAAATCCAAGCGGCTGTCTCAGAAATCTGGCCAACGATTGAAACGGAAAACCTTCGCGACCTTTCGGATTACGACGGATACCAGTCTGATTTTCTCAAGTTGTTTGGTTTCGGTGTCGAGGGCATCGACTATAAAGTCGATATCGATCCGGAAACAGCCCTTCCCGGTGGGAAAGACTGGTAGCGCCAAATCTTGAGTCGGGAAGTGATTGTGACAGCCCCGTATGGTGTGCTTTTCGATTGGGACGGAGTTGTCGTCGATTCCTCCCGCATGCATTTGCTCTCGTGGAAAAGATTGGCTCGGGAGATCGGCGAGGATCTCACCGAGGAGCAATTCAAGGAGAGTTTTGGGCAGATCAATCGCTTCATAATACCGAATCTATTTCAATGGACCGACGATCCCGCTGAAGTGGATCGCCTCGGGAAGCGTAAAGAAGAACTCTACCGAGAGATTATACGCGAAGAGGGCCTGGTTCCACTACCGGGTGTTCGGGAATTGATCGAAGGGCTGCGCGGTGCCGGAGTCCCTTGCGTGATTGGAACTTCAACGGAAAAGGAAAATATTCGGACCTCTCTGGAGGTCATGCAAATGGAGGATTGCTTCGATGGAGTCGTTGCCAGCGAGGATGTTGCCAATGGGAAACCCGATCCGGAAGTATTTCTCAAGGCAGCTCAAAAGGCCGGCCTCCCGCCGCATCAATGTGTTGTCTTGGAAGATAGTCACCATGGTTTGCAGGCAGCTCAGGCAGGGGGGATGAAGTGTGTCGGTGTTTTGACGACTCACCCAAAAGAGAAACTTGGCGATCCCGATTTGTTTGTAGAGGGACTTCACGAGCTTTCGGAGGAGGTTCTCTCCCGGTTGTTTTCAGCATCATAGAACGGTTGGGTCCGCTGCTGAGAGGATAGAATCTTTGCAATGGGGTGGGCTGAAACTGCCAAGAAAACGGAATTCCAGAGTCCAAAAGCCGAATTTTACAAACAATTCAGGCCTTGCCCGAAGAAAGACAGCCCGATTTTCTTTTCTACCATGATAAGTGGTTCTGATAACCCAAGTGATAGTCTCTCACCTGAGACCATTGCTGAATTTCGTATCTTTGCCGAGCAGATCGCCAAAGAGGCGGGGGTGCGAATCGCGGAGAGATTCCAATCCGGTAGTTTTTCAGTTCAAGACAAAGCCGATGGCACTCCGGTGACGGAGGCGGACCGCGAGGCCGAAGAGTTTCTCCGCAAACGCATTACGGAGTCTTATCCGGAGCATGGAATTATCGGCGAGGAGTTTGGGAGCACCGGAACTGAAAATGAATTCGTCTGGGTCATTGATCCTATTGATGGAACGAAAAGCTTTGTCCATGGCGTTCCACTTTTCGGAACGCTCATAGGTGTTCTTCACAATCGTCGTCCTTTGCTCGGGGTAATCAATCAACCCATTATGAACCGCATGGCCTCGGGAGATAATCGAACCGCTTGGTTGAACGGCCAACCGATTCAAATAAAGGGCGAGAGATTATTGAGTGAGGCGACTTTACTTATGACAGACCCCTCCGATCCGATCCTGCTCGGTATTGGGGAGAATTACACTGCTATGCTGAACGAGGCTAACGTCGTCCGCTCATGGGGGGATTGTTTTGGGTACCTCTCTGTTATTTCGGGGTTTGCCGATGTGATGATCGATCCAATCTTGAGTCCCTGGGATCTTCTGCCGCTCTTGCCAATACTGCGGGGTGCCGGAGCGGTGGTTAGTGATTTCAACGGGTTGAGCCCCGACAAGGGTTCTTCACTGGTCGCTACGACCAATCGAGAACTGCACGATCAAGTGTTGAGAGGACTGGCGAAGACAAATCCTAGCGAGTAATGGGCAAGACCGGCAGCGGTTCTGGAGCGAAGCGGTTGGCTGAAGCAGGGAGGGTGGTCGAGCAAGCGCTGGAGGAATTGCCGGATGCGATCCGGAAAGTCGCCAAAGAGATACCGGTTCTCCTTTTTGAGGATATGCCCCCGCAATTGATCGAAGAAGGGTGGGATCCAGATCTATTGGGTCTCTTTGAGGGCATAGATATGGGTGAGGAGTCGGATGCTGGCCAAGCCCGAATCTCTCTCTTCTTGGGCAACCTCTGGCACTTCGCGGAAAAGGATCACCAGAATTTTCTCGAAGAGGTTAGAATCACTTTTCTCCATGAACTCGGCCATCTTCTCGGCATGGACGAAGAGGACCTGGACGTGCGGGGCTTGGGGTAGCCGGGCACGATACGTTGTAAGGGGTGGACGTAGGCTTTCTGTGGTTCTGATAGCACCGTAGGCAAGAGGGGAGTAATTAAAGTTACGGGGAAACTATGCGTCACGTGGCAATCGCGCGAGCAGGGCTCGAGCTTGCCTCGATGCCGTCCCCATGAAGTGAAAGCGGATCCGTTGCTCAAGGCCAATACGCGGCGCGGCGACAAGCGCCGGACCCTACATAAAAAAAGAATAACAGTCCCCCGTAGGGCGTTTGAAAACCAATCACACGATGCCTTGCTCTTTGGAGCAGAGTCTCAATCGGCTGGAGAGGGAGGCGCTGAAGCAACCTCCCCACTGTCTTTGCTCTAGTGAGTTTTCCCCTCGGCTCGTTCCTGCAAGTCGTCTCTTTCGGATCCCTCCCACAAAAAAGCCCCCGGGAATTGAATCCCGGGGGCCTCGTGCAGGAAAGAGTCGTTGGTTCGACTATTTGAGTGCTGCTTGCGCTGCAGCCAAACGTGCGACTGGCACGCGTGGTGGCGAGCAACTCACGTAGTCTAAGCCGACATCATGGAAGAATTGGATCGAGGCTGGGTCGCCGCCGTGTTCACCGCAGATTCCCAATTTGAGGTCCTTCTTGGTCGAACGTCCTTTCTTGACTCCGATTTCGACCAATTGGCCAACCCCAGCTGCATCGATGGATGCAAAAGGATTTTGCGACATGATGTCCAAGTCCTTGTATTTGCCGAGGAAGGATCCTGCGTCATCGCGGCTCATTCCGAGACCGGTCTGGGTCAGGTCATTGGTGCCGAAGCTGAAGAACTCTGCGGTCTCCGCAATCTCATCTGCGGTCAAAGCGCCACGAGGAACTTCGATCATGGTGCCGACAAGGTACTTGAATTTCACCTTCTTGGCTTCCATGACCTCCGCTGCGACGCGGTGGATGACAGCGGATTGGTTCTTTAACTCATCGGCAAAGCCAACGAGTGGAACCATGACCTCAGGTATAACCTTGATTGGCTTCTTGAGCTTGTAGCAGGCTGCTGCCGCTTCAAAGATCGCTCGAGCTTGCATCTCGGTGATTTCCGGGAAGGAAATTCCGAGACGGCAACCGCGGTGGCCAAGCATCGGATTGGATTCGTGAAGAGCCCTTACCCGAGTGGAGATAATTTCGATATCCACTCCGAGAGCATTTGCCAATTCGCGCTTGGATGACTCGTCGTGAGGCAGGAACTCGTGGAGTGGTGGATCGAGCAGGCGGATGGTGACCGGACGGCCACCCATGGCCTTGAAGAGTCCTGTGAAGTCTCTGCGTTGGAAGGGAAGTAGCTTTTTTAGGGCTGCTTTCCGTTCCTTTTCATCAGAAGCGAGGATCATTTGGCGCATGTAGTTGATGCGATCTCCCTCAAAGAACATATGTTCCGTCCGGCAGAGCCCAATTCCTTCCGCTCCGAGTGCAACCGCTGATATCGCCTGTGCGGGAGAGTCCGCGTTGGTCCGAACACCCAGCTTGCGTGCTTTATCAGCCCAATCCATGACCTGCTTGAAGAGCTGGTAGGTGTAGCTGGAGGATGGTTTCTTATTGCCGTTCAGGACCTGATCCACCTCGGATGGTGCCGTGTCAACGTGGCCTGCATAGACCTCACCAGTAGTCCCGTCGATAGAGATGTCATCTCCTTGCTTGAGAACGGTCTTACCAACGGTGAGGGTCCGGTTGGTGTAATTGATAACCACTTCGGAGGCACCACACACGCAGACCTTATTCATCTGGCGGGCGACCAGGGCCGCATGGGAGCTGACTCCACCGCGTGAAGTAAGAATACCATCAGCCGCGATCATTCCCCGAAGGTCTTCCGGTGTTGTTTCGACTCGGCAAAGGACGGCGTGGCCCCCTGAGTTGGCGACCGCTTCGGCGTGATCGGCAGTAAAGCAGATTTTACCGGATGCAGCACCGGGTCCAGCCGGGAGGCCGGCAGTGAGGCATTTGGTCTTTTTGAGGGCCTTCTCGTCGAATACTGCGACAAGAAGACTGGAAATAGAATCGGCTGGAATCTTGAGGAGGGCCGTCTTCTGGTTGATGAGGCGCTCCTTTACCAGTTCGACAGCGATCCGAACCGCGGCGAGCCCAGTCCGTTTTCCGTTCCGGGTTTGCAGCATGTAGAGTTTGCCTTCTTCGACGGTGAATTCGAAGTCCTGCATATCCTTGAAGTGTTTTTCCAAACGGCGGCGGACCGTTTCCAGTTCCGCGTGCGCCTTGGGCATTTCTTCCTTCAACTGGGCGATAGGCTTCGGGGTCCGGATACCGGCAACGACATCCTCACCTTGAGCGTTGATGAGGTATTCGCCATAGAAAACCTTTTCTCCATTGGCAGGGTCGCGGGTGAAGGCCACTCCGGTAGCGCTTGTGTCGCCCGTGTTGCCAAAGACCATTGTCTGCACGTTAACGGCTGTGCCCCAAGCTGCAGGAATGTTGTACTTCTGGCGGTAAAGGATAGCGCGCTCATTCTGCCAGGAACCAAAGACAGCACTTACCGCACCCCAGAGTTGTTCGTAAACGTCTTGTGGAAAAGCGGACTTGGTGCGGCTCTTAATTAGGGCCTTGTAGCGTTCGATGAGTTCCTTGAGGTTCTCTTCGGTGAGTTGGTTGTCGAGCTCAACGCCGACTTCCTTTTTCAGCTCGTCGAGGCAGGCATCGAAAGGTTCGTGGTCATTCTCGTGCAAGGGCTGGACTCCCATTACGACATCGCCATACATGCTGATGAAGCGACGGTAGCAATCGTAAGCAAAGGGTGCATTGCCCGATTCTGTTGCCAACGCTTCGACGGTTTTGTCGTTGAGCCCTAGATTGAGGATGGTGTCCATCATACCGGGCATCGACTCACGCGCTCCGGAACGAACCGAGAGGAGGAGTGGCTTTTTCGCCGCACCGAACTTTTTGCCTACTTGCTTCTCAATGTTGGCGACCGACTTACGCATGTCGGAATCAAGTGTGGAAGGGTAGGATTCCCCGTTACTATAATAATATGTGCAGACTTCAGTCGTAATCGTGAAGCCCGGAGGAACCGGGAGGCCGATTCGGGCCATCTCCGCAAGGTTGGCACCTTTCCCACCGAGCAAATTGCGTAGCTTGGTGGAGCCGTCGGTCTTCTTACCGAACTCATAGATGCTTTTTGCTGGCTTTGCGGTTCCCTTGGAACGCGTGGCCGCTTTGCGGACTGTTTTCTTGGCGGCCTTGCGGACCGCTTTCTTCGTGGCTTTCTTTGCTGCTGACATGCTTGTTTGTTGGGTTTGTGAAAGGAAAGTTCCTCAAACTGGAAAACAATTCAGCAAATAGTTGTCTATCAAAGTGTCAACGGAATAGCGGGGGAGGTTGGGGAGGGCCCGGCATCTGGGGCTGAAGCCCGAGGAGCGAAGTGTGGATAATCCGACGACAATTGATCGTGGTACCGATCCAGAGTTATGCGTCCCTTCCAAAAAGCGAGAACAGGGAAGAGACTCCAAAGGGACGCATTTGTCGGAGCTTTAAATGGGTTCTAGTTAGTAAAAAAGCCAAGGTGATATCATCCGCCAGCCAGCAAGATAGCTGCCACGAGCGTAGATTGCACATTGACTCTATCAGCCAAAAAGCAGAACCTCAAATCCCGAATTAAGCGTCCTTCAAGGACGCATTAAACACTGATCTGCGAAAGAAATTGAAAATCCTACGGAGATCATCTAGCTTCCTCAAATGCCTGAAATTTCCAGATTTCTCGGGATCATCATACGGATGTATTACCGCGGTCATGCACCGCCACATTTTCACGCGGAGTATGGCGAGTATGAAGTGACGGTTGAAATCAGCACGGGTATTGTCACAGGCCATTTCCCTAGACGTGCGCTAAAAGCCGTTTTGGAATGGTATGAAATGAATAAAGAAGCACTTCTGCGTGACTGGGAGCTTGCGGAGCAGCGGAAACCACTCGAACCAATTCAACCCCTCGAATAATGAAATTTCTACATATTGAAGAAGCGAAATATCTGGATGGCCATCGCGTATGGTTAAAATTCAGTGATGGAACAGATGGGCAGGTCGATCTTTCGAATGAACTCGATGGGCCTATTTTTGAGCCATTGCAAGACATCAAATACTTCAAGCAGTTTATCTTGGAAGGGCATACACTTACTTGGCCAAACGGTGCGGACTTTGCCCCCGAACATCTCCATGATCTCATACCGCAGATCAAGACGGCGTAGACAATGGATTTCGCTGCGCTCATTCATGCCTAGCCTCCACGTTAGCAGAAGGGAAAATTGAAAATTCTTGAACAGATCTGTAGCCTATTCCTCTTGTTTTCGGTAGGTTATGCAACCACACCGTTCCCTGCAAAGGTATTCAAAAATGATAATGGTATATTTATCGCAGGTTTCCCGTGGCCAGATGAGGCAGAAAATGTGCTTCTTATTCGCACGGCTAGACACATGTCGCTTTTGAGTTTTGATGATCTAGATCTCTCGCCTCTTGGGTACACAACCGCAGGATTTCCATGGTATCAGAACTCACTAGGATTTACGGATTTCATTCAGGTTAAAGAGGGCGGCTTAAAGAGGGGTGTTTTCGTGTTTGTTTTTAGAAACAGAATTGGAGAGGAATCAATCGTCGATATCCGCACAAATGACCTCGTGAAATCAACATCAATTGTAGAAAGAGGTAGGTATCGAATAGACCATGCCATTGTTTTGAAGGCGGCATCTCTTTTAGAGTCCGAAAATCCACGAGATCGTGAAACGGCGGCTATCCACCTTGGGCAGATTGGAGGAAGTGAATTCTTACCAGAACTTGAAGACCTTCTGACCGATAATTCCTACCAAACGGTGCTATCGGATGAGGGAGAAGAAAGGGATTATTTCGTAAGAGAAGCGGCAAGGGAATCGATAGATATGATAAAGACCAGTCTAGCTGCTAACCAATCGGATCAGGTCAACCCGATAACCATCCCGAAAAATCCCAAAAATCACACGGACTAGGAACCCCACTGGCGGGTTGCCTGTCCTCCACGTGAGAAAGAATAAAATAGCCCTTCTTTGCCTCGTGGCTCTTGTGTTAATTCACTTCTCAGGGTTCAGAATCATCGGCTATACAAAATTAGTAGAGAATAACCCTCTAGCTAATGTTGAGTATATTATCGGCTCTGACAAAGAAGGGAACTTACTTTCAAAGACTGACGCATTCCCGCCTTACAATTTCATACTCATCAAAGACATAAAGTCTTCACACTTCTTTTCTGAGCAGATCTATAAAAGACGACAAGTAGACCCCTCAAAGGGAATACCTCTGGAAATTTCAAACGAACCTAATGGCACTTATAGATTCTTTTATAAAGAACTTCAAAGAAACAATAAGAAGCTCGCGCTGTTCCCAGACGCACTCAGCACGAAGAACAAATATGTTAGAGCTGAGATCACGCCTAAATTAGTTAGGTCTCTTGATGCCATTCCATCCGAGAATTGTATCAATGATACTCGAGCTAGTTCGCTAGAGATTCTTGTCGAATTCCTAGACGCATGCAAATACTTCGGATCCTCAGATAGATACGAGGCTGGCGATAAAGTCGTCGAGATTGCGAAACGCCTAGCCTTCACTGATGTTCCAACTCTTCGTGTTTATTCTAAAGAGAAGGGATTCCGAGAAAAAGTGTATCATCATAAGGCAATGTGGTTTCTTACCGCTGTGGCTCCAGAAATCGGTCTCAGCTATATCAAGGACAAACTAGACGGAAAAATAGAAGAAGCTAGAAGTCGTGAACCTCAGTATTTAGATCGTGTAGACGTTTATGCTTATTCAAGAATACTGCAGAAGCACTCGGAAACGATTTTCCTAGACTACTTGAATAATATTATAGAAGCCTATGGTTTTTACTGTGATGGCTCGCAAGGTGATTATGCTGAGCAGATGCTTCAATACGGAGACTGGAGAGGTATCGATAGAGTCATGGAACGGGTAGGCAATAAAATCCCTAGTAACCAGCGACATATTAAATATTTCGGAATCGGCATATTTGACATCAACTCTTGTAGCAGAAATTTCAGAAAAATATTAAAGACCAGTCTAATTGAAGAAGGCGTCGATGATGATTACAATGTTGAGAGAGTTCATATTTCAGAATGGTATTTCACGAATCGTGATCGGATTACGTATGACCCCGAGAAAAAAGAAATAATCATCAACAAGGCGGGAGATGGCAACTCCGAGTAGCGCTGCCGCGCTACTCTCCGCGCATCCCCTCCACGTAAAGACAGAATGAATGGAAAACCGAAAGAGTCCGATTGGAAGCACTACCGGAATATGATCGAGTTTCTCAAGGAGAGGTATCTGAAGGAACAGAATTTAAAACTGAATCAGATTCTAACCGACAGTGAAAGGACAGCAACCGACCAGTTCTGGGATACCTTCGAAGAAATGAAAAAAGAGAAGAAGATCCTACAGGACTGCTTGGATCGGCACTCCAGGTCTTATATGTATCTGTCGATGTTATTGATGCTTCGGCATGGAATGCTCAAAGAAGAAGACCTTAAAAGTTTCAGCGAGGAGTTACAGGAACAATTGATCACCCACATGAACCCTGAAGTTATCATCTCCGCGAAGCCGGAGTGATAACTGGAAGTTGGACAAGCCCGGTTGTGGTGTGGGGAGTGTCGAACCGGCCTTTAGCGATTAGCTTTGAGGGTCCTGCTGGCTGGGAGGTTCGGCTTATTTCTGATTTTCGTTTCACCCGGAAGCTTCACGGGGAAGGCTTTGAGTATTGATCTGGATTGATATTCGCCAGGCATATGGGCGGCCCTCTGGCGGGGTGGATTTTGGACAAACGCACCAGTTCGCCGTCGCAATGCGGACAGCAATGAGGTGGCAATTCGGACAGTTCGACGCGCATGGCAAACGCTCCGAGCAAGAAACGCACACGGGCAAAGGCTTTCTTTGCTGCGTAACTGAGGAAACCGCAGTAAATACGTCGCTCGTGTGCGTGGACGTAGCGTTTGGAACTCGACGTATACGTAGTAGTCCTGATAGGTCTTGTTTTCTTTTATGTCTTACATAGGGGCCACAGCTTGACGACCGTGCTCCCCGTTTAACCCTATTACTTTTAATTTATTTAACTCCTCGCCGCGAAGCGGCTTTGTTCAACCAGACAACCCAGTGAACTCGCCCGAAAATCCTAAAAACCAATTGGACGACTGAGCCTCTTGGGCTGGTTGTCTGGTCTTCACGATCGTCAGAATGATTGTTTGCAGATATTTTAGAAATTAGTAGATTAGTGTCATGATCGCAAAAGAGCAAATAAAGCAAATGTCTCAGAAAGAAAAGCTTATGGCGATTGAAGCCATTTGGAGTGACCTCTTAGCTTCTCCAGAGCAGGTGGAGTCGCCCGGATGGCACCGTGAGGCTCTGAAAGAAACGGAAGCACGGGTGGTTGCTGGCCTAGAAACGCCGATAGATTGGGAGCAGGCGAAGGCGAAGCTCAGAAAAGAATTTGAATGAAGCTTCAGATACGCCCTGCGGCACTGGAAGACCTTGCCATGGGGCGTAGGTTTTATGACTTACAGGAACTAGGTGTGGGCGATTACTTCTTTGATTCGGTCTTCGCGGACATAGACTCTCTCAAGCTCTATTCGGGGATACATCCGAAGGTCTTTGGCTTCCATAGAATGTTTACACAAAGGTTTCCATTTGCCGTTTACTATGAGTTTCCAAACAAGCAAATCCCTATTGTCTGGAGAGTATTAGATCTACGGCAAGACCCCGATTCCATCCGCCGTACACTGGGGTCGATCCAGACGGAGTGATCAACTCCGAGTCGCTGCGATCATCTTCCACGATCGACGAAAACGCTCCAATGAATCCGATGCTTCTCATCCTAGCCTTCGCTCCGGCTTTTTCAGTTGCAAGCCTCGACGATTTCAATTCCATCAATTTGAGATATTTCAAGGGCGCAGGCGAACCGTCGTTGAGGAAATCTTCATCCGATATATTGACCTTTAGACTGAATGAATGGGCTGAAGGCCACGGACCAGCGGCTCTCTTTGTTCGGGTTGAAATTAATCAGGGCGCGGTAAGTTTCGTCTTTTTTGGATATTCCTCATTCCCGGAAAAGTGGAGCCTAGGAAAGAGACAATTGAACGATGACGAATTGATAAAACTCAAAAGTCTGTATCATTCGTTAAATTTCGAGAGAATTCAAAGCAACGATACCATTGAGGGTTTCGGAGGTGTTACCGTAGTTCTTGAGGGGGTCGAAGACGGGAATTATCACTATGTTTATCGATGGTCTCCGCAGAGCAGAATGAAGGACAGAGGATTGGTGAACTTTATGGCACTACGAGAAGAGCTCCTTGCTATGCATCAGATTTGGTATGAGAATTACCTTTCAGAAACTTTAAAGGGAAACAAGGTCGAACAAGAAGACGGATCTCGACAACCTGAATCCGTGCGATAAAAGTCCTAAAAATCAACCGGACGGCTGAGCCTTGCAGACTGGGTTTTTGGTCTCCACGATAGCGAACTAAAAATGAAGACCGTTTGGACATTTGTCTTGGAAGTCATACTCACTGCGTCTCTCACGTCAGCCGAGAGCAAAAATGATTATGTATTTTACAAAGACTATACTGCACCCATGCCAAGCGGCGATTTTGCCATCATGCATGCACGCGCTTTTGGTCCAAGTGTTTACTTAATCTTGGCTCTTACTGAAAAGAAAGGGTACATCTACAGTCCCTATCAACGAAATGGTCTCCTTTACACTCATCCGATTACCCAAGACGAATATGATAAGGCTGTTCAGTTAATGAATTCCGAGGCTGCTCGCGCCATTCCAGAATCCGATTTAAAACCAGTGTTAGACGCCTTCGAATTCAGGGCGATTTGGTCAGTTGATGACCGAAAACATAAGTTTCATCATATACAGCCGGAGAACGAAACAGTATTGGAAATCTACAAATTGTATGATTATTATAGGGACATACAGCGTGAACATTCTCGACAACAAAAAATAAATGAGCACAAGCCTTAACTCTGAAGTTCGATTGAAACATGGAAAATTCCTTATCTCTCTCTTGGGCGCAATTTTCACCGTTGCTTTCCTTTCTGGTGGTCAACCCGACTGTTTGAGTTCAAGTGAAAAGGCAGTAGTGCTACGTTTTTACAAGTTTTGGAAGCAAATCGGCTCAGGCGCTATGATGGCGCCGTTTGGCCGCTCCCTAGCTTTATCCGCCGTTAAAGATTGTCTCTTCCTAAAGTTAGAAAAACACTTTTCTTCCTCTAGCGATCAGGTAAAGGCATCAAGATTTTCATGGATCCATATGACAGAGGAGGGAGTCAAGGATTCCGGATCATTCCTGATTTCAGAGGACCGAAATTCCGAGTTCAATTGTCCAAATTCAGGTTTTTATTGGAACGAACTTGCGGGTTTCAGATGTCAATGTTCTTTAGGGGATTGGATCTACTTCGAGGAGAATTTTCCAGAGATGAAAATGGCAAGAACGGATTACACAGAAGACAGAGAACTGCGGCCCGTAAGGTTTCCGGGAGTCATGTGGTTTTCGAAGCTGTTCAGTCATGATTACATTGGAGGTTATCAGTATGTAGTCCTTATCGAACTATCTTTAAATCTCGAACCAAACGACGAAAGGAACCCAATGAACGCGCCCGAAAAGTCTAAAAATCAACCGGACGCCTGAGCCTTGAGGTCTGGGTGACTGGTCTCTAAGTTCAAAGTAAAAGTTGTGAGAAAAACCACATTACAGATTCTGTCCTTTGCTTTCGGATTTCTCGTTTGGGCAGAGGGTCGAGCGGAAGAGGCTGAACAACTCGAGCAGCCTTTGTCTGAAAGATCGGTTGAAGAGAATTTTAATTTTTTGCAGGCCCAAATGTTGCTCAGAGATGCGCTTGCGGAAATTAACGAAATGGGGGTTCAGACTGCCGCTGTCAGAAAGCTGCAATTGGCTCTCGGAATGATATTGCCGCTGGTCAATGAATCGGCTGAAGCGAACGCACTATTATATAAAATTTATGCACCATTAGGAATCTCATATGCCTATCGCGGCCAGTTCGAAAGAGCCTACAGGACGATGAACGAAGGAATCACTTACGCCAGAGAAGCCAAGAATTCAGAGAAGGTTCGCCTTCTAGAACATTGTGTTCAGAGGATCGGGCAGATTGAAAAGGAATACGAACCGAAATATCCGCACCATCAGCTTTTACTTCCAGACAACCCGGACTTAAGCAATAAAGAACAGCTCCGAAAAATAATCGAGGTAAACCCGGATCGGTACGTACCCTATCTGCTTTTGGCCGTTGCACTTGTTCCCGAAAAGTCATCTGCCGAGGCTGCGCTCGACGCAGCTACGCGAGTTGATGCCCTAGCCCCGCAAGACATGGATCCCGGCCTCCCGTTTGATGTTCCGTTCGACAAAGTCTATGGAATGATCCTCTTCATCACAGCTGTTCAGAGAGCTGAAAATGGAAAAGCCGGATTAGAGGAAATTCGCATGCTTCAGCGATCCCTCGGAATGGCCGGAGCTCTCCATCGCGATCAAGGGCTTCTCGACAACCTCTACAGTTGGCTCGCTGTGCTACAGTTCAGCGCGAGCTTCAATCAGGCTGCTGAAGCATCAGCCTTGGCAGGTCTCAGAGAGGCTGAACGGGCAGACGATAAAAGAATGATCGCATCACTAGAACAGATTCTTAGTAAAATCCTGTCTCTGCACACCGAGGAGAGCCCTTGAAACTTATAGCTGCCTCCGTTTACCTGTTGTCATCGTCAGAAAAACCTGTGCCTGTCCAAGTTTCGGAATAGTCTCAAGTATACTTTCGGCGTATTATTGAAATGAAAAGTTGTCTGATTTTCTTTTGTAGCTTGATCATCCATCCCATTACGGCTCGTGGAGAGACAGTATTATTCGAGTATGAAGGGAGGGAATGGTCATACCGTGATTTTGCTGAATACCGGGACGTAGAGTTCTTTGATTCATTCAAGGTCCGATCCCTTGATGATCTACCAGTTGAGGATGTGAAAGACACTTTGATCTTCACTGAACCCACAGGGCCAGGAGGGCGGGCTTTGAATGCAAAATACGGAGCCGAAATTATCGATTCATACGAGCAAAACTTTGTAGCGAACTTTCTAGTTTCTGAATCTATCTCCGAGTTTGTGAGACGAAGGAATTTGGATGAGAGGTTTCCCGAGGTCTTCGAGAGTTTCGAAAAGGCGGTGAGCTTACGGGCAACTACCATCGTCCAGTACTTTGAGGCGTTTGATGAGTCGCTTCGAGATGATGGTGATTACGAAGCATTTGTTGAACGCTTCAAAGACGTGTTTGCATTGTCCGATGCCTATCCGACTGAGGAATATTGGAAAATTTACCAGTCTGAGGGGGGTGAAACCTATCGGATACGTAGTAAGCTGCTTCCATACACCGACATGGATGGTAACCCTTCTCGATGGTTGATCGATATGGGTAAGAGTAGTCTTTTATTGGCGTTAATACGCGAATTGGTCCGCGAAGATTATGAGGAACTGCTCAATCTCTTTGCAGAAGAGTCATCCACATACAAGGTTCTATTGGTTCGGTATAGCGAAGTCGAAGAGACGGATCTAAGTGGCAGCAAACGCCTTCTGGGCGATCTTACAAGGGAATTTGAAGGCGGAGAGATCGAGCCATCGGTATTTCTTGAATTGCCTGGAGTGTCAGTTGCTGTCTGGGAAACAATTTCGGGTGAGGAGGTTAAAAGGATCGCTGAACCTTATGATTTTTTTCGAGGGATCTCTGGGCTTGGATCGCGGTGGATAAAAGTTCCAGAGCAAAATGCTTTCATCTACTTGGTTGATGAGGAGCCTGTTACTTTAGGCCAAAACCTAATTGAGAAAGGTGCCATATATGCGGATGCGCGTTCTTTGATGTGGAAACGTATTCTTGAATCAAGTATTTATGAAATATTTGATTCAATGGATATAAAGATTGAGATTCCAGACGTGAGCTTAGAACGGCTACTATCAACTTTGGGCCCAGGGGGTGTTTTGGAGAATGTGTTCGGAGTTCCTACTGGATGGAAAAAAGAATTCATTGGGTACGATGTTTCCCTTGAGGAGTTTGTTAGGTGAGCATGACGGAATTAAGGTGCGCTGCAGAAGATGCGAAAAATCAAAAGCCTGCAGTAGATCCACATCCATCGCTGTGACAATATGGCTACATGGGCGAAACATTTGAAATCAGAGTAACCTTGTTAGCTGTAACAGACTATACGATTGCCACGGATGATAAATCCATATCCGTGTTGACGAGATTCGAACCCTGAAGACACAGAAAACCCAGTGAAATCGCCCGAAAGTCCTAAAAATCAACCGGACGGCTGAGCCTTGCAGGATGATTGTATGGTCTTTACTTTCGTTAAAAAAATTAACTAAATCGTCGAGAGATTTTTGTAGGTATGCTTATATTACTCCTGCCCCGCACATCAGTAATCGTTCTCCACGTTCGACGGAATAAAGTTTGACTTCCCTGAATACATGGACACTATCCTGTCCATATGAATGCAATCACTTACACTGCGGCACGGGAGAATCTTGCATCAACAATGAATCAGGTCTGTCTAGATCGCGATCCGGTAATTATAACGCGTAATCGTGATCAATCGGTTGTTATGATTTCTCTTGAGGACTATGAAGCGCTTGAAGAAACGGCGTATTTGTTGCGTAGTCCTGCGAATGCTAAACGGCTGATTGCATCGATTGAAGCGGCTGAACAAGGGAATCTAATAAAAAAAGAGATACCACTCAGCGAATGAATATCACGTTCACGCCACAAGCCTGGGAAGACTACCAGTTCTGGCAAAAGAACGATAATAAAACTTCAAAGAGAATACATCTTCTGATCCAAGACATTCAGCGATCACCACAGGAAGGCATCGGCAAACCTGAGCGATTAAAACATAACTTGAGTGGCTATTGGTCGAGGCGAATCACCGAGGAGCATCGAATTGTCTACAAAGAGTTCGATCACGGAATCACATTCGTCCAATTGCGCTATCACTACAAATAATGGAGTCGAATCAGACGCTTCTGGACAACGTCGCTAACGCGCCGCGTCAGAGCTTCACGATGTGTTCATCCTAAGGGGGCAGGACACGAGAATGTCGTCCGGCGGGCGTTTCCATGTGTGCTCGAGAGAGAATACGTCGCTGTCAAATTTTTGGTTCTGAGTGGGTGAAATCGCTGTTGCGGTTCCTTTTCTCATAGAATTGTTTAGGATTAGCCTTTACAGCTTCAACAGAAGTCCTTTCTATCTAACGTTTTTCCGCTATGCAAAAGACCAAGAAATCAATCTCCAAGCGGTTTAAGGTAACTGGGACAGGCCGTCTCATGCGCCGTAAGCCGGGCAAGCGCCACCTGCTTCGTTCAAAGTCAACGAGGCGACGTCGGTCCATGCGCCAGGATCAGTCGGTTTCCAAGGGTTTTCAAAAACGCTTGGAGAAGGCTATCCTCTAATAAAAATACACTAGCGACTTTCGGGTGAACATACAGGCGACCCGCTAAGCGCACAAAAACGAGAAACCAAACATGCCAAGAGCAACATCAAAACCCGCATCCCGAGCCCGTCGTAAAAAGGTCCTTAATAAGGCCAAGGGTTACTTTGGGAATAAATCCCGCCTCTTCCGCTACGCTAAAGACGCAGTAGAACGCGCCGAAAAATTCTCTTACCGCGACCGTCGCAAGAAGAAATCCGAAATGCGCAAGCTTTGGATTATCCGCATCAATGCGGCCTGCCGCGCTTCGGGTATCAATTACAGCCGTTTTATGGCTGGCCTACGCATCGCTGGTATCGAGATGAACCGCAAAGCTCTTTCCGAGTTGGCTATTCATGATCCAGTCGCTTTCGAAGCCCTCATTGAGAAGGCCAAGGAAGCAGCTGTAGCTGAAAAAGCCAGCTGAGGATGATTGTCTAGGGTTTCGGATTTGTAGAAACCTGCGAATGATAATTGATGATGACCTCTGATTCACTCGAGTTGAGGCACATCACTTAGATTCGCAATACGGAGCTCTCTCTTTCCTATGGACGAGGACATTTCCATTATCATTGGTGAGGCGGAGACCGCCGTCGCCGCAGTCAACTCCCGTGCGGAGCTGGATGAGGTGAAGGCGCGCTTTTTTGGTGGATCCGGTTCGTTTACCGCTTTTCGCAAGAAAATTGCCGATTTACCGAAAGAGGAAAAGCCTTCCTTCGGAAAAAAAGTAAACGAGCTGAAGACCGGTCTGGAAGCGGTGTTCAGTGAGGCCGTCCGCCAGAGCGACGAATTGGAATTCCGCAAAAGACTTGGCCCCGAAGTAGACCCTTCCCTTCCAAGCCCCGACGTGGCTCTCGGTTGTGAGCACCCGCTCACGCTCGTGCGCAATCGGATCATCGAGATTTTCCGCCGGATCGGTTTCTCTGTTGTTGAGGGAACGGATATCGAGTCCGAGTATTACTGCTTTGATGCGTTGAATACTCCACCGGATCATCCAGCGCGCGATCTACACGATACGTACTACCTGAAAAATAAGGCTGTAGTCAGCAACGTGGGGAAGAAGGACGAGTCCGAGCGCTATTTGTTGCGCACTCATACTTCGAGCACACAGATCCGCACGATGCTGGGGAATAAACCTCCGATTCGGATCATCTCCCCCGGGCGTTGCTTCCGTCGGGACACAGCAGACGCTACCCATAGTGCAAACTTTCACCAAATCGAAGGACTCTACGTCGACCGCAACGTATCCGTGCGCGATCTGAAGGCACTGTTGGACTACTTTGTGAGTGAATTATTGGGCAAGGGTGCAAAGACCCGTTTCCGGCCTCACTTTTTCCCCTACACCGAGCCCAGCTTTGAAGTGGATTTTCCGAGTGGCCACTTGGGAAAGGTCGGATCCGATTGGATTGAGATCATGGGCTGTGGGATGGTTGATCCAGCAGTATTCGAGTCTGTCGGCTATGACCCTGAAGAATATTCGGGCTTTGCCTTCGGTATGGGAGTTGAGCGCGTAGCCATGAACCTCTACGGGATCGACGACATTCGCTATTTTTACCAAAACGATGAGCGCTTCTTGCGCCAGTTCTCATGAAGGTCAGCTATCAGTGGCTCACGGATTACGTGAAATTGAATCGGTCGATTGAAGAGATTGAAGTAGCTCTGACGTTGATTGGCTTTGAGGTCGAAGGGACCGAAACAGTCGGCGTTCCTGTGTTGGAGAATGTGGTCGTCGGTGAGGTGCTTGAAAAAGAGCAGCATCCGAATGCAGATCGACTGAGTGTTTGCACCGTTCGGGTATCTGGAAGTGCTGAACCGGTTGGTATCGTCTGCGGGGCAACTAATTTTAAAGTAGGAGACCGGGTTCCTGTGGCATTGCCGGGGGCCGTTCTGCCGGGGAATTTTAAAATCAAGAAATCCAAGTTGAGGGGTGTCCCTTCCGCTGGGATGATGTGTTCAGCCAAAGAGCTGAATCTTGGCAATGATCATTCCGGTCTGTTCGTCTTCGAAGATCGCCCGGAAATCGGCACACCGATCAATGATCTCTTTCCAGAACCGGACACGGTGTTTGATATCGAAGTCACTCCCAATCGTCCGGACTGCTTGAGTTTGATTGGCATTGGTCGTGAGCTGGCCGCCTGGTTTCATGGGGATTTACAGTATCCGGAAATTACACACAATGTGTCCGGCAGCGAAGAGGGTGGTTCGCTCTTGAAAGGCTTGGATGTTCGTGATTCCGCCGATTGTCCGCGCTATACAGCCTGGTCCATCCGCGGTGTGAAGATGGGCGAAAGCCCTGAATGGATGCAGCGCAAGTTGCGATCAGTTGGCTTGAGGCCAATCAACAATGTAGTCGATTGCACGAATTTTGTGCTGCTGGAGACGGGTCAACCTCTTCACGCATTCGATAGTGGTAAAATCAAGGGCGGCCGGTTGGAGATTCGACGTGCACGCAGTGATGAGAAAATCATTACCTTGGACGAGAAAGAGCGCCCGCTCACTACAGATGATTTAGTGATTGCCGATGAGGAACGGCCCTTGGTGATTGCCGGAGTCATGGGATCCATGGATGCCGAGGTCGATAATGCCACAGTGGATGTTGTTCTTGAAGTGGCCTATTTTGATCCGTCAATGATCCGATCTACCTCGCGCCGCTTAAATCTGAGCACGGATAGTTCTTACCGATTTGAAAGGGGAGTGGATCCCCTTGGCATTGAATTTGCGGCCGCTCGCTGTATTGACCTAATCCTTGAAACGGCTGGCGGCTCCGTAACGGGACCCGCGATGATAGAGGGTCACATCCCGGATACGATCAGTGAAATCACGGTGGATCCCCAACAGATCATACGACGGATCGGTTTCGAGGTTCCGCATGATGATATTGCAGCTGCTTGGGAGCGACTGGAGATGCAAGTGAGTCGACCGGAGGATCCATCCGAGCCGTGGACTGTTCGGGTTCCTTCTTATCGGAGTGACCTTGGCCGCGTAGCCGATCTCACGGAAGAGTTTTTGCGGATGTATGGGACCGATAAGATTCCGGAGGCATCCGTTGGGTGCGATACGGTTTCAACACTGGAAGAGTCGCCTGTCGATTTGGCCGCCCGTTCCTTCCGCAGGCACCTGGTTGCAAACGGTTTCAACGAAGCCTTTAACTATACTTTGGTGTCGGGTGATAAAGTGGAGTCTTGGGAAGGGGTTGCTGCAAGAGAGATTCTTGAAATGGAGAATCCTCTGGCGAAAGATCAGAGCCATTTGCGTCCGACTTTGCTCGGAGGCTTGCTCGATGTGATTCGCTTCAACCGGGGACGCTCCCGAAAGGAGTTTCGATTTTTTGAGTGTGGACGTATTTTTCGTGAGGAGAACGGACGGATCAGTGAGCTCTTCTCCGTCGCCTTTGCGGTTTGTGCATCGCCAGATAAAAGTGAGTGGCTTTCACGGCAGCCGGTGGACTTTTTCACCATGCGTCGATTGATCGATGATCTCTCTCGCTTGGCTGAGTTGAATTGGAAGGCTGGAGATATCCTTCCGGCTATCAATGCAGCAGTGTGGACAGAGCGTCGTGCTGCACAGGTCTCTCTTCGCGGCGGAAGCATGGCCTGGGGGGCATTGAGTAAGGCCGTCCTCGAGGCTCACGAAATTGCAGATCCTGTTTTTGCAGGCGAGATTGTTGTTGATCCCCTAAAGCTGAGGGATGCCTCTCGCTCAAAGATCACTTTTTCCGCTCCCAGTTCTTTTCCGCGTTCGATTAAGGATATTGCAGTAGTTGTGCCCAAGACTGAATTAGCAGAAACCGCCAGGCAAAGAATTGCCACTTTGGCGGCAGAAGGTGTTTCTGGATTCAACGTCGAATCCGTCCGTATCTTCGATGTCTACGAAGGAGAGGGTCTTCCTGAGAATCACAAAAGCATAGCGTTTACCGTGGAATACGGTTCTTCCGAGCGCACACTTACTGAAAAGGAAGTGGGGGTCGCATTCGACGACCTGCAAAGTCGCATCAAAGCAGACGATTTGATGCAGATGCGCTGAACAACGGGCTGCTAGTTGGAAACGGGAATCGTCAGGATAGGCACCTGGCCTTTTGCGTCACCCGTCTGCAGTGCAAACATTTGGGAGAGTAGCATGAAGGTCGCCTTTGACGTAAGGTCGTTGTCGCGAATGTAGAACCAAGAACCCCGGTAGCGGATCGCAGTGGATGCGTTGTCTGGAGTACTCGAGGAAGTCTCCACTCGAAAGAGATCGGAAAGCGGTTCATTCCAGTCAAACCGATTCCCCAAATCGTCGAATGTCAATGTGACCTTACCTGCTTCCACGTCCTTCTCGGGCACGTTCACTCCTTGAGAGAGGAAAAAGAGAACCCCAAGAAGGGAGCGTGTGTTGATCTCAATAATTCTTCCGTTCTCATCGGGAATGAGAGCTGACCCTGGAGCAACCTCGTAAATATTCAGATCCGGATCCAGCGAAAGCAACTCACGGAGCTGGTCAGCTGCTTCTACCTGTCCGTAGGTGGGCAGGTAGAGGGCGGGCTTGGAGTCCTCTCCAGAACCGATTTCACCCATTTGGACTGCACTTGATCGTTGGAGCGTGAAAAGGAGGTCAGCCAAAATGCGAAACTCCTCATAAATAGGGGGTATGGTTGGTGTGGGACCAGAAGCTCCGACTGCATTGTTCAAACCATTCGTGCGCTGAATGACCATCCGCGAAACCGTATCCATACTCCACCCCGAGTTTGTCAGCAGGGCGATATCCTCAAAAGAGATCCTTCCAAGTAAGCGGTTGAAAAAATCATCACCCTGAAGGGGAGTGTAAGAGATCGTCGGACGTTCGGCGAAGCTGATCCCGGCATTTCCTTGCAACACATCAGGAGCGTCCCCCGTGAGCGGGAAAGCCCCGGAGAGGCCGGCGCTGGTCGTTAGATCGAGTTGCGAGGTGATCGATGAGGCTTCGAAAAAGTAGGGGGCATCGCGATAGCGCAGGCGAACAATATTGAGGAGAAGCTGCTCTTCTCCCACCTTTTGCATTCCCACGTTGTATCCATTGGCAGTGCCCCGGTAAGTATCGGAGGAAATGGTAGCGCAACCGCTCAGGAAAATGAGCGAAGTGAAAGAGAGGAGGATAGCGGTCTTTGCCATGATGTATGAACGGTAGTTGTCAGGTTGGAAAACCAATGGTGTTAGGAACTTTGAGATTAGAAGCATCAGTGGTTATGGTGTGGAAGTGAGGTTGTCCAGACGCAACTCGGTTGCGCCTTCGAACAATGCGGTCAAAAGAATCCCGCCTTATCCCCTCGCAAGTGGAGTGTGAGTGAAATTCACACGTATTTCCGTGGAATCCCTTTGCAAATACGGTGACCTTCGCATTGTAAATAGACTGTGGCTGAAGTTACGGAAAATACGGTTCGGGAAGCACTATCAAAAGTAGCTTATCCTGGTTTTACGCGGGACATCGTCTCGTTTGGCATTGTTAAGAGCATTGAAATCGACGGTGGCAATGTCGTGGTTTCTCTCGCCTTGACCAGCGGGGATCCACAGGTTGCGCCGAAACTGAAGATGGAGGCAGAAACCGTTCTCTCCGCAGTCGAGGGAATTACGAAGGCAGAGGTGCTCGTTTCCGTGAAATCGAAGAAAAACCCGGACGCCGAGGAAAAGTCGGAGCCGGCAGAGAGTCCGATGCAAAAGGTGCGAATTGCCATTGCTGTTGCTAGTGGAAAAGGGGGGGTTGGTAAATCAACCTTCACTACCAATCTGGCATGTGCGATGGATCGCGTATTGCGGGAAGAGGGCATGCCCTCATCCGTTGGGATAATGGATTGCGATATTTATGGGCCGTCGATTCCGCTCATGATGGGCCTCAACCAACGGCCGGAAGTAGAGGATGGGATGATTCAGCCCCTGGAGAATTTCGGCGTACGGGTCATGTCGATGGGTTTTCTCGTAGAGGATGACATACCCGTCATATGGAGAGGGCCTATGGTGATGAAGACCATCCAGCAGTTCGCCAGCAACGTGGATTGGGGTGAACTGGAAGTTCTTTTCATTGACTTGCCTCCCGGGACGGGCGACGCCCAGCTATCCCTGGTTCAAACGGTTCCACTGGAAGGTGCGATTATCGTAACAACACCTCAGTTGGCAGCCGTGAACGTTGCGCGGCGCGGGGCCATGATGTTTGATAAAGTCAGTGTTCCATTGATCGGGGTCGCCGAGAATATGAGCTTCCTGCTCGATGAGGAGACTGGAAAAAAGAGTTATTTATTTGGCGAAGGGGGCGGCGAGCGAACTGCTAAATTCCTCGAAACGAAATTCCTCGGGCAAGTTCCATTGGACGGAAGAATCCGGGAGGGTTGCGACCATGGTGTCCCAATTGTTATCAGTGACCCCGACCTGCCATGCTCGCAGGTATTTATTGAAATAGCCCGTCAGATAGCCGGTCAGTTCAAATTGACAAAAGAAAAAAAGTAGAATTAGCTTAGAAAATAGGTGGTAATGAGATCGCCAGATAAATCCTCTACAAAAAAACCTATGGCGGACTTTGCAGGTCAATCGAGTCTCTATAAGGAATTTTTGGCTGAACGAGAAGAAATTCTTCGTCACAAATGGATTGAGTCCGAAAAGGTAGGCTCCGACATCGGTTTTGAGAGAGCTTTATTGGACTGGATCCGCAAACATCGTGACCAGTGGCGGACTTCCAGGCGCGACACCAGCCCTAGCCAGAAGTAAGCACGGACTAAGGGCCAGGCCCTTTGGGTCAATTTTTCCTAAATGGATTATGACAAGAATGAAATTAGTTCGTCTATTCTCTTGTATGTATATGGAAATAATGGAATATAAAGGGCATGGATGCGATACAAGTCTACAAATGTCTCTGTGATAGGCAGCGCTTACGAATTCTGAATTTATTAAGAGCCGGGCCCCTTTGCGTCTGTCACCTCATGGATATTCTTGAAGTCGATCAGGTGAAGATGTCCAAGCAGCTCCAGTACATGCGTCAGAAAGACATCGTCGAAGTGGAGCGAGTTGCTCAGTGGCGAGTCTATCGTATCAGTCGGAGGAGTAGCCCGTTGTTGGAGGAAAATCTGAAGTGCTTGCAGGATTGCCAGTCGGAGCAACTCGGTTTTGCCGAGGATATGTTGCGTCGGAAAGAATTGCTCGCAAGAGCAGAGCAGGATTCAGCGGTGGGTCTTTGCTGTGCAGTCGACTCTGAGCAGATTAAAACATCAAAAAATTTGAGCTAACATGAAACCACTAAAACTTCTTTTTCTCTGCACGGGAAATAGTGCCCGGAGTATTTTAGGGGAATACATTCTCCGCAAGAAAGACCCGGTTCGATTTGAATCGTACAGTGCGGGCTCAATGCCCAAAGCAGCTCCGCATCCGATGACATTGCAAGTGCTCAAAAAGAATTTTCTCATCGATGCCTCCGACGCACGGTCCAAATCCTGGGATGAATTTAAGGATATCCGGTTCGATTTCGTAATTACGGTTTGCGACAACGCTCGGGAGACCTGCCCGGTGTGGCCGGGACAGCCGATCATCGCCCATTGGGGAGCTCCTGATCCTGCGGCGGATGACGGGGATGGAAAGCTGTCTGATTTCCTTAGTGTAGGAACGCTTATTGCGAGGCGGATTGACTTGTTGCTGAATCTTCCACTGGAGAAATTGGATCGGTTACGGACTGATATTGAAGAAGCTACCCGCAAGATCGGTCAGACCAATTTCTGAAAATTTAAAAACGTCAATTATGAGTAATAACAAAACACAAGAAACCTTCACTGAAGTCCCAACCGCCAAACCGTCATTTTTTAAACGATGGATTGCCAAGGTGGATGCATCCATGAAGGAGAAGGCTGAGGCTAAATCCAAGCAAGGTTGCTGCGGCTCCAATAAGAAGGGTGGAGGCAGTGGAGGTTCATGTTGCTGAGGATTGCGGATTGGCTTTCATTTGACCTTTTCGGACTGGACCCGTCCACTCGCCTAGCGGCGGCGGTCCAGTTTTTTATCTACGATTCGCTCAAGATCTTTCTGCTTTTAGCGGGAATGATCTTTCTCATCGGGGTCGCAAGAACCTATTTGCCGATGGGGAAGTTGCGGTCGTGGATGGGTCGCGGGGGCATTTGGGGTAACGTGATTGCCGCCCTTTTTGGCGCGGTAACTCCATTTTGTTCGTGCTCCTCCATTCCGCTCTTTATCGGATTCCTGAAAGCCGGTGTTCCCTTGGGTGTGTGTTTTTCTTTTCTCGTTACTTCACCCGTGTTGAATGAATATCTCGTAATTTTGATGGCTGCGGAATTTGGGATCTCGATCACGATGGTGTACGTATTGGGCGGATTGGCGATCGGTGTTTCCGCTGGGGTGTTTCTGGGCAGATCCAATCTCGAGAAATACTTGGACCCGGATTTTATGCAGATGCCGGAAATGGAAGAAGATGGATTTGCAAAGTTAAACCTGTCAGGTCGGCTCAAGTATGCGGTTGCGGAAGTTCTTTCGGTTCTTCGGTCCATTTGGATCTGGGTCCTTATCGGTGTCGGTTTTGGAGCATTTCTCCATAACTATGTGCCGCGCGAAATGATTCATAGTTGGATGGAGTCGACGGGAATTTTTTCGGTGCCGTTGGCAACCATTTTGGGTGTCCCGCTTTATGGAAGTTGTGCAGCCATCGTGCCCGTGGCTGTAGTCCTGTTTGAGAAGGGAATTCCGCTCGGCACGGCTCTGGCCTTTATGATGGCGATGGCAGCGCTGAGCTTGCCGGAGGCAATTCTGCTTCGGCGGATCATGCGCCTTCCCCTTATCGCACTCTTTTTTGGCATCACCGCTTTCGCTATCATGCTGACGGGCTACCTCTTGAACATCCTACAACCTTTTTTGTAAACTAGAAGTAGCTCGCAGGCTGGTCGAATTTTCGACTCTCACATGTCCCTGTCAAAAAAGTCAGGATGAAATCAATCTTGTGTCATGAAAAGGTGAGCGAGGATACTTCTGAACTCGCACCTTCGGTTTCGTGCGCTGCGCGTTACCAATCCTTCACAAAGACTACTGCAGCCTGCATCCAGGTAGCAGCAATCCGCGCTGCTATCCCTCGTAAAGGGTTTATCGGATCCAGGGAGAACCCCGAGGCTGACTAAATCAGCGTGCGTAAGCGCCACTTATGGCTACTTCGCGCTTTTCAGCTCTTTGTGGATCGTGTGCCGCTTTAAGTAGCGGTTGTACTTTTTCTTTTCCACCCGATCCGTTTGGATCTTTTTATTGCGGGTGGACATGTAACGGGAAGGCCGCTGGTTTTCTTTGCGGGCTTCCGTGCATTCTAGAATGATTGTATCGCGTGGCATGATGAGAAATTGGTGAAACGGAGAAGCAAAAGCAGATATTGCGTCTTCTGCAATTAAAAATTTCCCCCAATTGGATGACCGAGAAGCGAAACCATATCGCCTTGCGAGAAAAGGGTGACCTGTCCAGTGCTCTCAGAAACCACAATGGCAAGACTGCGGGTGCTTTTCGTGATGGCAGCAGCAGCCGCATGCCTGGCTCCAAGTCCCCCGGGCAGATCGGGGTATTCGGGAGCTCTCAGGAGCGTCCCCGCTGCTTCGATCACTCCGTTGCCACGGATGATGAAGGCACCGTCTATGGAGGAGAATTCTTTTACGGTCTCATCCATGAAAGGATTCAAAACATTGCGATCCTCTTCCCGATATCCGTAAAACGGATTCAGGACCAACTGCTTGGAAAATTCCAATACCTTATTGGTGTCACCAAGAACGAAGAGGCAACCGACCTTTTTTCCCTCCCGGCCTTCGATACCCAGCTCCATCGCGATGGCTAGGACCCGTTCCATAACTTCCGGCCTGAGCGAAGGCGGTAGGGTGTGGCTCCGTTCGGAGAAAAGGGTGCGGAACTCTCGTGCAACGTCGACGACAAGAATGGTGTCGAAACGATTGCTCTGAGGGAGACCTCCCACGCAGCAGATCAGCTCGTCCGGCTCAAAGATGCCCCGGGTCAATCCAATCAAGATGGCCGATCGCAATTGAGACATCCGGTGGTTGGAAAAGGAGCGGATGGGTAAATACTCGGTGACATCGGTTCCATCCTCGACCGTTTCCGATCCAGCTTGGGTTACAAGGACTATTTTTGCGGCTTTGAAGCTTTGGGTTAATTCAATTCCTCCGGCAAAGGTGTCGCCAAAGATCAAGACCGAGCGACAACGGGCGCTGGTTGCGATCTTTTCGGCTTCCCTGAGGATGAGGCGATTGATTCGCGTCGGTTTGCTGCGGGGCTTGAGGGGGTCTCCGCTGAGGGTTTTCTTAACCTCGGTCCGAAATTCAGGAAGCGTGCTGTGAAGGAGGAGTCGTTCCACGGCATGCTTGTCTTGAAAAATACCGGCAATGCCCGCCAAGGCATTTAAATAATTGCGTGCATTTTCGGACGCCAGGAGCAGCAGGACCAGCTTTACGTCCCGGTAGTCGTCCGAGCCTTCGTAGATCAACCCGTTTGGACAGCGGCCAACAGCCATAATGTACCGCCGCTTCATTGGAACTCGAACGTGGGGCAAGGCAACGCCATTCCCGAGATTGGTCGTGATCGTGTGTTCGCGGTCTAATAATTCTTTGAGAAGTTTCTTTTTGCCGTAGGTTTCGATCTCTTCGACATCGCAGCAATCGAGTAACTCCTTTAGCGCCCCTGTAAGATCCGTACTTTGCAGCTCTATGATTCGCGAGGCGGTAACTAAACGTTCAAGATGCATGGAATGGGGTGCGTGGAGGTCGTATAAAAAAGAGGATCACTTTTCCCACTCGATAGCACCTTTCTTCAGCTCATAGACCAGTCCGATGATGAAGATGCCGAAGAAAACAGCCATAGGCGCCATAATTGGGATGCTGTTCACCAGAAACTCACGGTATGTCAGTAGCCAGGGAATGAGGAAGACTACTTCAATATCGAAGAGAATGAATAGCATTGCTGTGACGTAAAACTTGACGGCGAATCGAGTGCGCGACTTGTCCGCAGGAGGCACTCCACATTCGTAGGCCGTGTCCTTGATTTTATTTTTCCTCCCTTTCTGCCCAATCACCATACTTGCCAAGATGATGACTGCGCCAATGCCGACGGCTAAACAGATTTGAATGAGGACAGGTATGAAGTCCGAAATCGCCATGTTGTCTTGGATAAGAGCTTTTGGCATCGGAACAAGTGTAAAGCGTTGAAACTGCTGATTTTGGGTGAAATTAACGGGATATAAGACCCAGCGTGCTTTTTTTTGCTGTTATTGATCGGGCACCCTGCTGTTGCGCATTTTCTGTCTTTCGGTAATTTTTTCCTGCAATGAAACAATGGATTTATGGTTTTCTGATTTGTTTGTTTGCTTTTGAGGTGGTTGCGCAAGAGCCGTTGACCCCACGGTTTCGGCCGGGCGAGGCTCTTCGTTACGATCTTCGCTGGAGCGCATTTCATGTGGGCTATGCCCGCTTGCAGGTTCATGATCTCGAAGAGGTCAACGGAGAACCAGCATGGCATTTCTCCTTCCATGTGCGGACGAATAGCTTTGCCGATAAGTTTTTTAAGGTGCGCACTCGAATAGATACATGGGTATCAGAGGATTTGAACCGCACCCTTTTATACCGCGAAAATAAGAGTGAGGGGAAAACGAAGCGCGATATTGAGGTAACTTTTGACTGGGAGAAAAGAGAGGCGACTTACAGCAATCACGGCGAGAAACAAGACCCCATCCCTCTGCCGGAGGGGCCGGTTCTTGATTCCGTCGGGGCTGTTTACCATTTTAGGAGCCTTCCCCTGGCTTTCGGTGAAACGTATTCTTTCGGAGTCACGGATGGGAAAAAAGTAGTCATTGTGGCGCTACCCATCGACAAGAAAGACAAAATCAAGGTCGATGCGGGCTATTTTCAAACCTATAAAATTCAACCGCAAACAGGCGAACTGGGGGGTGTGTTCGAAAAGAGCAAGGATTCAGAGGTGAATCTGTGGTTTTCCTCAAACCGATTGATCTATCCGGTCCAGATTCAGGGTGAGGTCACCGTGGGCAGCTTCTGGGCTGAGCTCCATAAGATTGAAATGAGAGATCCGGCCGAATTGGATTAGAATCTAGAGTTCTAGAGGGTCAATTGCCCGGTAATTTTCGACATCACTGCCCAATCACTCAACCGTTACCGATTTGGCAAGATTTCGTGGTTTGTCCACGTCACATCCTTTGGCTACGGCAATGTGATAGCTCAGTAGCTGCAAGGGGATCGACATGATCACCGGTAGTGCCAAATCGTCAGCTGCTGGGACGAGAATGAGGTCGTCCACCAAGCCATCCGGAATTTCGCAATCATCGGTCGCAATAGCGATGATCTTACCCTTTCGCGCTTTCACCTCTTGCATATTGGCAACCGTTTTCTGGTAGATCTCTCCGCTTTCGACGAGGAAGACGGATGGGCACTCCTCGCAGATGAGCGCTATGGGACCGTGTTTCATCTCAGCTGCGGGATAGCCTTCCGCGTGGAGATAGGAAATTTCCTTCAGCTTTAGTGCTCCTTCGAGCGCCAGGGGAAACATCAGCTGGCGGCCAAGGAACAAGCAATCCTCGTATTTGGCATAGCGCTTTGCGATTTCCTCGATTTCGTCGTTTAGCTCGAGAGTCTTTTCGATCATTTTCGGCAGACTCTTCAATGTATTCACAAAGCGGACTCCTGCGCTGAAACTTAAATCACGCAAACGGCCCAAATAAAGTGCGATCATGGCACCCAAGACCAGTTGCGAAGTAAATGCTTTTGTCGAAGCCACCCCGATTTCAGGCCCAGCGTGTTGATAAATCCCACCGTCTGCCTCCCTCGCAATGGTCGAGCCAACGACGTTGTTGATCGCCAAGGTGCGATACCCTTTTCGTTTTGCTTCCCGGAGGGCGGCTAGGGTGTCGATCGTCTCCCCTGACTGGCTGATCACAAATATTAGAGTATCCTTGTCCAACGGAGCGTTTCGGTAGCGAAACTCGGAGGCATATTCGACCTCTACGGGAATCCGGGCCAACTTCTCGATTAAATACTCGGCCACGAGACAGGCATGCCAAGCCGTGCCGCAACCGCAAAAAACGATTCTCTCGACTTGTCGCAACTCTCTGGGGCTGATGTTCAGCCCTCCAAATTTTGAGGTGCTTCCGTCTTGGGAAAAACGCCCTCGCATCGCATTTTCGATTGCCCGGGGTTGCTCGAAGATCTCCTTGAGCATGTAGTGTTGATAATCCCCGATTTCGGAATCCTCAATCTGCCAATCCACTTGATGGATGACTGCGTCAACGAGCTCCTGGTCGACTGTCACCACTTGATAGCCTTCGCGTGAGAGTTCGACCAATTCACCATCGTTCAGATAAATTACGTCTAAGGTCGCACCAACCAATGCGCCTACGTCGCTGGCAATAAAGTTCTCATTTTTGCCGATGCCTACAATCAGCGGTGAACCCAACCGGGCACCAATCATGCTATCTGGGCAATCCGCGCAAATCACCGCGATGCCATAAGTTCCTTCAACGTGGAGCAGAGCTTTGCGGACGCTGCGGAGAAAGCGGCTCTCTCCTCCGTTTTCCTCGGACTCTTTGTCGTAGTGGTATGCGATCAGGTTGACGAGAGCCTCAGAATCAGTCTCGGATGAGAATTCATATCCCTTGCCCTCCAGGAATCGGCGCATACTGCCAAAATTTTCAATCACTCCATTGTGAACAAGGGAGAATCGATGATCCGAACTTACGTGAGGATGCGCATTGGCTTCGGTGACTCCCCCATGAGTGGCCCAGCGCGTGTGGCTGATTCCAACGGAACCCAGTAATGGTTCTTTTTGAAGCGCGGTACCGAGGTTTTGCACCCTGCCCACGCGCTTCGTTTGGCGTATTCCATTTTGCCCATGAATTGCCATTCCAGCGCTATCATATCCCCTATATTCCAGTCTTTTAAGACCTCGTAAAAGGATGGGGCTTGCTTCTTTGTTGCCGATGTATCCGACGATTCCGCACATGTCTATGATATGGGTAAATGTTAAAAAATTCTTACAATTGAGCAAGAATAAGACGAAATCATGCTGGAACTTCTTCTGTATATCAAGTAGCGTTTCAAATCATGAAGAAGCGGATTATATGTGTAATCATGGGAGGTGGACGTGGATCAAGGCTTCGACCTTTGACTCAACAACGCTGTAAACCAGCAGTTCCTTTGGCTGGAAAATATCGCCTGGTCGATATCCCGATCAGTAATTGTTTGAATTCCGGACTGAATCAAATCTTCGTTCTCACCCAATTCAATACGGCTTCCCTCCACCGGCATATCCAGGAATCTTACAAATTTGATCCCTTTGGGGGCGGTTTTGTCGATATCCTATCCGCGGAGCAAACTGACTCGGGTGATACTTGGTATCAAGGTACAGCGGACGCAGTGAGGCAGAATTTAATGCATTTTGGGGTGAAGGATTCGGATCTTTTTCTTATCTTATCCGGCGACCAACTCTACCGGATGGATTTTAACCTTATGATCCGCCAACATGTGGAGCATGAGGCGGATATTACCGTCGCGGCCACTACAGTGACCAAAAATCAAGCGTCCGAATTTGGGTTGATGCGTATGGATGATGATCTATCGGTTGCCGAATTTGTCGAAAAGCCGAAAGATACGGCATTAATAGATAGTTTGGTCATCAGTAAAAAGCTACAAGCTTCGTTGACTGAAAAGCCCAAGGAGGACGTCTGCTTGGCGTCAATGGGTCTTTACCTATTTAACGTCGGGGTTCTCCGTGAAGCGCTGGCTTCGACTCACGCTGATTTTGGGAAAGAAATTATCCCCGAATTGCTCGGCAAGAAAAAGCTCCAAGGCTACATTTTTGATGGATATTGGGAAGATATTGGGACAGTAGCGGCCTTCTTTGAGGCCAATTTGCGACTCACAGACACCGTTCCACCCTTCAATTTCTTTGATGAGGAGAACCGCATTTACTCCCGCGCCAGATTTCTACCAGCCTCCAAAGTAAATGGTGCCTCTTTGGAGCGCACCGTCCTTGCTGATGGTTGCATTCTATCCCATTGCTCCATTAATCGAGCAGTGGTAGGGATTCGATCAGTGATTCGCGAAGGGGCTAAATTGGAAAATGTGGTTATGATGGGTGCGGATTCCTACGAGCATGATGATAGTGGGGACTCTAGAAGTGAGAAGAAACATTCAGAGGTGCCCATGGGAGTGGGGCGCAATTGCGTGATCCGGAATGCGATCATTGATAAAAACGCCCGGATTGGCGATGGAGTGCATTTAGATCCAACGGGTCTGCCGGAAATGTTTGCGAAGGATGGAATTATTATTCGAGACGGGATTCTAGTAGTCCCTAAGGATGTGATGGTGCCACCAGGATTTACCCTACAATGATAAAAAAAATACTATTCTGCACAGATGGATCTTCCTACTCCTACGAGGCGTTGAAGTATACGGCGTGGCTTTCCAATGCATCTGGAGCCGAAGTTACCGCACTCTACGTATCAGATCTTCGGCGTTTCGAAATGCCGGCGATCATGGATGTTGGTGGTAGCTTGGGAATCCAACCCTACCAAAGTTTGATTTCTTCCCTCCAGGAGGCGGAAAAAGAAAAAGCCAAGTTGCTGGAGGGATTTACGAAAGATGGATTTGCCAAAAATTGTGGCAAGGCTTCGCTCTATTTTAAGAATACGACAGGTTTGCTTGCAGATACAATTGAGGATTTTGAGAAAGATTTCGATATCGTCGTGATGGGTAAGCGGGGAGAGTCTGCGGATTTTGCAATAGACCATATCGGATCAACGCTGGAGCGGGTTATCCGGTCCAGTTCCCGTCCCTGCTTGGTTACCAATAGAGAATACAGGGAGATCAAGACCATTGCTTTCGCTTATGATGATGGTGAGAGCTGTCGCAAATTGATCACCTTTCTGGAGGGTTCTGAGTGGCTCAAAAACTACCCGTTACACTTACTTTCAGTTGCGGAAGAAGGAGAGGATGAAGGAGAGAACGGGGCTAAACTGAAAATCGCCGAAGAAAGACTTCAAAATGCTGGCTACTCGGTTCAGTCGGAGATGCTCGGAGGCCTCCCCGAAGATTCGATCTCTGATTATGTGGATAAATCGGCAATCGACCTATTGCTAATGGGTGCATACGGTCACACACGTATTCGGCGCTTCTTTATCGGTAGCACAACGACTGAAATGCTTCGTCGATGCCGGATACCCATCCTTTGTTATCACTAAGAATGGAGGAGTGAGCTAGTCTCGGTCTAGCTCAAGTCTTTGAGTGCCTTAAAAGCATCCAGTCCATGCATCAATGCCGGGCCGCCACCCATAACTGTAGCAGTACCAATCGTTTCGGTGATCTCTTCCACACTAGCCCCTTCTCTTAGAGCCCCCTCCACATGAAGACCTATGCACCGCTCGCAATGACCGTATATGCTGATGGCCAATGACATCAGCTCTTTCGTCTTTTTGTCGAGAGCCCCGGATTGTCCACCCGCATGGTGGAGTCCCTGGAATGCTTTCATTACCTCGGGCTGGTCTTTGGCAAGTTCCTGCATCAGGCTTTTGCTGTCTCTATTTAGATCTTTATAGGATGTTGTATGACTCATCATTCACAGAGTGGGCTCTACAAATCTCGCCCGCAAGCAATCAATTGGCGTGGTATCAATTTGGATAAAATTTGGGTTTATCTTTACAAATTAGGGTTTTTGTGACTTTTTACTAGCGAGTGGCAAGTGCTTGCTACTTTGAAAAATTACCATTTGTTACAAAATATTATGGCGAAAATAACGCTGCTCAAAACTCCCCCCGAACGTGTATTATTTATGGCAACCTGCCTCTGTGATGCATTTTTTGACGAAGCAGCAAAAGCCTCTGTCGAAGTGCTCGAGAGCCTTGGAATAGAGGTCATTATCCCGGATGCTCAAACTTGTTGCGGTCAACCTGCTTTCAATGGAGGTGATTGGAAGGCAAGCCGATCTGTCGTTCGCCACACCATTAAGGTTTTTGCCGGTGAAGATCCGATCATTGTCCCATCAGGTTCCTGTGCTGCTATGATGTTTCACGGAGCACCTTTGGAGTTTGAAAAGGAAGACGACTATCAAGCGGTCAAAGAGACTGGTGACAGGACTTGGGAAATATTTGATTTCATCTATAACGGTTTAGGAATCAAGGAATGGGAGGGCTCTTGGAATGGTAGGGTAGCGGTGCATAGCTCTTGCCATACTAGGGGCACAGGAACAACCGAAGCGATCAGTTCCCTTTTGGGAAGCATTGAAAATCTTGAGATTTTGGACTTTGCCGAACCGGAGCAGTGCTGCGGATTCGGAGGAACATTTTCGGTTTCGTTTCCAAACATTTCCCGCAATATGGGGAATTTGAAAATCGAGAATATTCTCGAAACCAAACCAGATTTACTCGTCTCAGGCGATATGAGTTGTCTGATGCATTTACGCGGATTGGCTGAGAAGTCTGGTCGCGACATGCCTGTGAAGCACGCGATCGAGGTGCTTCGTGATACTGTTAAATCGGAACAAAAAACGAATGTCCTCACAAATCATTGATCAATACGCTAATAAACTAGGCGAGGATGTGCGCACATCCGTCCACACGGGAAGTGCTTCAGGGACCGATAAACGTTTCAAAGTTCTCTTTGATGATTTGCCGGACGCGAATGGGCTGAGAACCACGGCGGGAAACGTAAAGCAACACACTCTCGATCACTTGGATAAATATCTGGAGCAGGCTGAGAGAGCATTGATCTCAAATGGAGCCAAAGTCCATTATGCTTGGGATTCTGAAACGACCTGTTCCCAGGTTGAAAATATTCTCAAGCAAGCTTCAGCTCGAACCGTTACCAAATCGAAGAGCATGGTCAGCGAAGAGGTGGGATTAAACGAGAGCCTTTTGAAGAAAGGATATGACTTGGTGGAGACGGATCTGGGTGAATTTATTCTTCAGTTGGATGGGGACCACCCAAGCCACGTTGTGAAACCTATCATCCATAAAAACCGCGCTGAAATAGCTCGCACATTTGAGAAGCACGGCCTTGGGGAATACAACGATGAACCCGAAATAATTACCCGAAGAGCGAGGGAATTTATGCGGGCGAAGTATCTCGCAGCAGAGGCTACGATCACGGGAGCCAACTTCATATCGGCTGAATCGGGACGTTTATGCATTGTGACAAATGAGGGGAATTCACGATTTGGACTTGCAGGCGCTAGAATTCAAATTGCGCTTGTGGGAATTGAAAAAATTGTCCCAAGGGACGCTGACCTAGCTCTTATGCTCAATCTTCTCGGTCGGTCAGCGACAGGCCAAGCTCTGACTGTGTATACAGAGTTTATTTCCGGTCCCAAGCCTGTGGATTCAGTCTCCGGCCCCGAAGAGTTGCATGTAATTTTCGTGAACAATCGGAGGACGGAAGTTCTAGATTCGAATTGCCGTGAAATACTCCGCTGCATCCGGTGTGGCGCTTGCATGAACGTTTGTCCCGTTTACCGTCAAGCTTCAGGCCATGCGTATCGAAGTGTTTATCCTGGTCCTTTGGGGGCGGTATTGAGTCCGCTACTTGCGGGGGCGGAAGGATTCTCAGAACTCGCAGATTTACCGAAGGCCTCAAGCCTCTGTGGGGCCTGCAACGAAGTTTGTCCTGTTGATATCCCGATCCCGGACCTGCTCCTCAGGTTAAGGGACAAAGGGAAACGCGAAAAATCATCAAATGCCGCAACAGACAGTCCTCCCATGGGAGCATGGTCATGGGTAGCAAAATCACCAAGTCTTTGGAGAGCCTCACTGCGGTCGGCCAATATGTTAAATTTGCTACCCTATGAGAAAATTCCCTTCGGTCCACTGGGTCGATGGACCAAGGATCGGACACTCCCCCCCTGGAGAGGAGGAAAATTTCGAGCGTGGGTGAAAAACCGGGAAAAGGAGGCGAAATGAGCGATCGCGAACGAATATTTGAGGCGATTCGGACTGCTGTGGCGAAAACAGAAAATCCTGCTCCTCTACCAGAATACTCAATGGACTCAACCGTTTCGATTAGTCGTCTTGGTGCGGGAGGATGGAGCGGTTTTCAAAAGAACTTCGAAGCGGTGAATGGAGATTTCCTGGAAACAGGCGAAGACTTGAAGGCCCTACTTACGAAAGAAAAGGCAAAGGTAGGTTACTGCCCGGAAAATCTACAGGATTTAGTGCGCCCCCATCTTCCCGAAGGAATTGAGTTACGCTCAAATTTCGACCGGTCAAAGATAAACGAGTATGATTTTGGAATAACAAAAGCCACCTCAGCAATCGCCGAAACCGGAACCCTAATACTAGAGGACTCCAAAACCCCTGATAGATTAGGTGCCTTGGCACCCTGGATACATATAGCCCTAGTGGATAAATCATCTCTTCTAGATACGGTAGCAACAGCAATCAAATCTCTGCCAAAAGACCCCAACGTAATCTGGGTCACCGGTCCATCAAAAACGGCCGACGTGGAAGGAATCCTAATCGAGGGAGTGCACGGACCAGGCATTCAGGCCTGCCTGCTCGTATAACTCTACCCATAACATTTCAATATATGTAAGAAATGAGCGCTAAATTTATTTAATTAACCAGGTAAAAATATATTGACAAAGCGAAGTAGAACCATTGGTTTGTGAGGATGAGGAGAAGGAAGCGGCAGAAGGTAGAGGGTAGTCTTGGATATTATCATTTGATGAGCCGGACGGTGAATGGTGAGGCTTTGTTTGGAGGAGTTGAGCGGGAGGTATTGCGCAAGATGATCTGGCAGGTATGTGGATTTTCCGGGATACGGGTGATTACGTATGCTGTGATGAAGAATCATTTTCATCTTTTCGTGGAGGTTCCGGGGGAGAGGGAGGTATCTGATGCGGAACTGGTTCGGCGGTATCGGATTTTGTATCCGAAGCCTACACCTTGGCAGCCAATGAGAGCGGAGGTGTTGGAGAAGCAGCTTGCGGCGGATGGTCCTGAGGGGCGATGGCTGCGCAAGGAGCTCAGCGCCCGTATGCACGATGTATCGTGGTTGATGAAGACCCTGAAACAACGCTTCAGCGTTTGGTATAACCATAAGAAAGAACGGTTTGGTCCGCTATGGTCGGAACGGTTCAAGAGTGTGCTGGTGGAGGGGGATCAGTGGGCGCTGCGGACTGTGGCCGCTTATATTGATCTGAACGCCGTTCGTGCGGGGCTCGTGGAAGATCCCAAGGACTACCGGTTCTGCGGGTATGGAGAGGCCGTGGGGGGTAGTCGACTGGCCAAACAGGGGTTGTCGCTCGTTGGGCGGGATCTTGCCGGGTATCGGCAGACTCTTTACGGTTCCGGAGCTGGTCCCAAGGAAGGGAAAGAGTTCATTGGACGCGAGGAAGCAGTGCGGGTTTTGGAGAAGGAGAAGGGAAAACTGCCCCTGCCGGTGATCCTGCGGTGCCGGGTGCGGTATTTTACCGATGGACGTGTGCTGGGATCGGAGGCTTTTGTGCAAGAGCACGCAGATGCGGAGAGAGAGGGGCGAGTCAGGCCTCCAAGGGTCCACGGGATGCAGGGGGCTGACTGGGGTGGGCTCTCTGTCCTCGGGGGGCTGCGCAAGGATTTATTCGGGTA